>Ga0210398_10000154_pt1 | contig 86066 bp, 63 predicted proteins | sample IncBWC4OmetaG_FD_161047 | JGI IMG/M metagenome (GOLD analysis project Ga0210398, IMG submission 161047) | Forest soil microbial communities from Barre Woods Harvard Forest LTER site, Petersham, Massachusetts, United States - Inc-BW-C-4-O | ecosystem: Environmental > Terrestrial > Soil >... | reverse complement strand
GACGCCTGTCACTAACCAGGTCTCGGTGAGCGGCGGCGGAGCTCAGAGTGCAACTTCCAATACGGACACAGTGACCATTTTGCCGGCTCCGGTGCTGGCAGTTGCGAAGAGCCATACGGGGAACTTCACTCAGGGCCAGGCCGCCCAATGGAACATCACTGTATCCAACACAGCAGCATCCAGTAGCGTGACCAACGGCACCATCTCGGTGTCGGACACGCTGCCCGCCGGCTACACGCTCAACTCGTATACTCCAATCGGAACGTGGAGTTGCAGCGGCGCCAACACGGTCACCTGCACCACGACAGGAGTAATATCCGGCGGGGGTAGCTCGACCATTACTCTCACCGTGGACGTGCCGACCGCTTCAGCGGTCTCGGTAACCAATACCGCGAAGGCGTGGGGCGGTGGCGACCTGACCCATACAAGTTTGGCTACGGCCGCATCGGGGACTGACACCGCAACAGTAATCCAGGTGCCGGCCAGCGTAACCATCAACAACGGTGGTGGCACTCAATCCACCACCATCGACACTGCGTTTGCTATCGCGCTTTCCGTGACGGTGAGTGATGCCAACTCGGTGCCCATCCTCTCGTACCCGGTGACCTTTACCGCCAACCCCGGAAGCAGTGGACAGAGCGGAACCTTCTCTAACTCAACCAACACGATCCAGATCGCAACTAATGGATCCGGCGTCGCGAACGCGGGCATTTTCACCGCAAACAACAAAACGGGCGCGTATACCGTTACCGCAACCGCTGGAGGCGTCTCGGCGACCTTCAACCTGACCAACCTTGGCAAGTCGCAGACGACGTTTGCCTCACTGACTACAACGGCGGCGACGATCGACGTCTTCGGCTTTGGTTTCACTGCGCCGAGTGGCACGCTTGCCTTCACGGATGTAACCACGAGCACTCCGGTCGTGGCCCCGGTGACGCTCAATACTTCCACCGCCGCGACGGCTTTGACCTCGCAGGTGACAACCAGCACCGGGGCGAACACGCTCCCCTGCTGGACCGAGCTGGCTGACGTCAACGGCGACGGAATCCTTGACCTGATCACCTCGCTCTACAACACGGATTCGGTGACCGTGCAGCTGGGCAATGGAGACGGCACTTTCAAGGCAGCCACGACCTACCTGATTGCGTCGGGCTTCGGTCCGGCAGAGGTACATGCGGTGAGTCTCGGCAGCAGCAGCAGCAGCAGTACGGTGGATCTGATCGTCGGCAGCTTCAATGTCAATCAAATTGCGGTGTTGGTGGGCAACGGCGACGGAACATTTGGGACTCCTGAGTTCTACACCGTTGGCACCTCGACCAACACTCCTACTTCGCTAACCGCTGGCGACTTTAATCACGACGGCAACCTCGACGTGGCTACCGCCAACACCTTTAACAACAACGTCAGCATCCTTCTGGGTCATGGAAACGGCACGCTGTCGTTGCCGGGGGCGCCCACCAATGTCGGGCGCGTCCCCGAAGCCATCCGCGCGGGCGACTTCAACGGAGATGGCTATTCCGACCTTGCCGTGGCCAACTACTCAGACGGAACAGTCACCATCCTTTTGAACCAGCAGAACGGCACATTCATCGGCAGCGGCACCCCGATAAGCGTGGGCAGCGGCGCGGGATCAGGCCCGCAGGCGCTGGCCATCAACGGCAGCGGGAGCAGTCTGCTGCTGGCGGTGGCAAACTACAACGACAACACTGTAAGCGTGATGAAGAGCAACGGAAGCGGCGCATTCGGAGCACAAACGATCGTTCCTGTCGGCAAAGGACCGGACGACGTAAACTTTGCCGACTTCAATGGCGACGGGATTCCAGACCTCGCGGTGTCCAACTACACGGATGGCACGGTCAACCTGGCGCTGGGAAGCTCCGGCGGAAGCTACACCGTGCTGGGTCCGTTCAAAGTGGGCAATAACCCATATTCGGTGGCTGTCGGCGATCTGAACCTCGATGGCACCCCGGATGTCGTGGTCTCCAATTGCTTCAGTAACAATACTGGAGTGCTGCTTGACGGCACACAAATTGCTGTGTCCTTCAGCGGACTCTCGCTGACAGTGGCGAACAAATACAGCGGCACTTATACTCCGGATAGCAACAGCAAGTATGGATCGAGCACTTCGCCCAATACGACGCCGTAACTGCGTCCGCGGTATGCTGTTCAATGAAAAATTTTCCCCAAAGCTGAACTAAAGGAAGAGGGAATCAGCGCCATGAATGACCGACCCGAAGACAAGTCCCCAGACAACGCGCAGCAACAGACTACGAATTCACCAGATGAAGCCAATGAGCCGCAGATACCTAGCCGGCGCGAACTGATCGAACGATTCGCCAAAGCTGCAACAATCGCCGCCCCTTTGGTCGTATTCGTATCCAAAGCGCGGGCCATCCACAGCAAACCATGAAGGCCGGACAGAGACGCTTCTGTCGGCCGCACTAGCACTACATTCCCGAGTGGAAGTTGTATGAGGAAGTGCAACAGGTGCGGGCGCGTCTGGAGGACAGCGCCGCCAGTACGATCTTTGCGAGCGCCGTTGCGATTTACGAGAGGCGTTTTTCGAGGGTTTTGTTCTAGAAGAAACTTGATTGAGTTTCCATTGGATGGACGCGTAAACGTTAAAAAGCTACTCAAACTCTTCTGAAGAGAGAATGCGTTCCTCATATGGACCGGAAGTGCGCAGAGCATCCTCCATCCGGTTTTGCTTGGAGCAACATTCCACACGCAACGTAGAGCTGGAAAAAGCTCTTCAGCGGATCGACGGCTTCGAGGCCGCTCCCCTTACCGTAGCTTGAAACATTGGCGAACTGTTATTCGGAGCGCAGAGCCTCCATTACATCGACGCGGGCAGCCCGAGCCGCGGGCAGTAGCGACGCGACAACCGCAACTGTCATCAGCAAGAGCGCGGAGATAGCCACAGGCAAGGGGCCCGGCATCTTCATTGCAAAGAAAAAGCTACCCGCTAAACGTGCCACCACAAAACCGAATGCTGCGCCAGCGAGGACGCCCAGTGCGGCCATCACGGCGCCTTCTGCGATGACGCCTCTGAGGAGCCGCTGAGGTTCCGATCCAAGCGCCAGCCGGATGCCGAATTCACGCGTGCGCGAGCTGACCGAAAATGCCAGCACGCCTGCCACGCCCACCACCGCGATGGCCAACGCAACTGCTGCAAACACGCCGAATACCAGCGAGTTCAATCGATCTGGTGTAAGCACTTCAGCGCGGATATCTTCGAGCGTGGCGGCGTGCTCGACGGGCTGATCGGCGGACATCGAGCGAATCAGTCGCGTGATTGGCGCGACCAGCGCGTAGGGATCTTTGGTTGTGTGGATGAACAGGCGTCCGCCAAAGACCATACCCCCAAGGGGGTTGTAGACGGTGACTGTGGGCTCAGGAACGAGGTGCTCATCGTCAACATCGGCCGCGACACCGATGATGCGGTGCGGCGCCATAAGTCGTGCCTTGTCGGCATCGGTTCCGGGAAAGAATTGCAATACGGGATCTGTCCAATAGACATGCCGATTGATGGGATCCTGGTTGGGGAACATGCGCTGTGCGAGAGTCTGGCTGACGATGACGACAGGGTCGTTTTTATTCTGGTCGTCGAGCGAGTTGAAATCGCGGCCGGCGATGATGGGAACGCCAAGTGCTGCGAAATATCCAGGAGAGATAGTGCGCCACCCGGCGCGCGGATCCTCCACGCCCGGGGCGTGGGCGTGACCGTCGGCAGAAAATTGCAGACCGGGGCCGGTGGGATCGCCTTCGCGCCAGGGAACTACATTGCCAAACGCGGTCCGATTCACTCCCGGCAACGCATCAATGCGACGCATCGCTTCTTTGTAGAAATCAACAACCTGCTGAGGTGTCTTCCCATAGGACATCGCCGGGACATCGATAGCGAGAACGCGACGCGTATCCAGGCCGGTGTGTGCTCTTTGCAGTGCGATCAGCGTGGTGATCAACACACTTGCGCCGACCAGCAGCAAGAACGACGCGGCGATCTGAGTGACTGCGAAGATCTGCTGGCGGCGATTTGTGCTGCCCGTAATCCGCACGGTCCCGCTTGACGGACCCAGCCCACTTGACGAGGCGGACGACGGCAAACGCGGGACAAATGCCAGGATCACCGCTGCGACGATGGCCAGCGCCGCTCCCGACCACAGCAGGCTGGAATCAACTGTTAAATTGAGAGCGCGAACCGAGAAGCGTGACGCATAGCGGGCCAGGACGGCCACCATCGGTTGCGCGCTCGCCACGCCGATCAGGGCTCCCGCGCCACAGAGCACGAGACTTTCCGCCAGCAGCATGCGGCGCAGCGCCCCTCTGCTCGCGCCAAGCGCCATGCGGACCGCCAGTTCACCTTCGCGGCGAACCGTCCGTGCCAAAATCAGGTTAGCGACATTGCAACACGCAATCACGAAGACCAGTGCTGAGGCTGCGAGCAGCACCAGCAGCACATCCCGGGCGCTGGACGTAATCTCGTCGCGAAACATCCTCGCTTCAATCTGGAAGTCAGCTTGCTTCGAATAGGCTTCGGGGTGGTCTTTCTGCATCGTGGAGTAAACGGAGCGCAACTCGGCACGAGCCTGATCGAGGGTGACTCCCGGAGCGAGACGGCCAAAAAGCTCAGTCATGCGGTGGATGCGTCCGGTGACCATGGTCGCGGAAAGATGATGCGGGCTGGTGACCACGTTCGAGATGATTTCTGTGTCCTGGGGATAAGGGACACACGGCTCGAGGACGCCGATGATTTTCGCCGACCGCTCACCTATGCTGCCCAGGCGAACCGTCTTGCCAATGACCGAAGGATCCTTATCGAGAGCGGTCGCCCAGAAACGGTACGTGAGAACGACGACGCCGGCGGCTTTGGGGCCGTCGTCCTGAGGTCCGATGAGACGCCCAAGAACGGGGTGAAGCCCCATGACGTCGAAATAGGTGCCGCCAACGACGCCACCTCGAATTGAGCGAGGCTCGCCGAGGCCAACCATGGTGAAATCCATCGTAGAGAAATCGCCGAAAGCGCTGAGCGATTTGACGCTGGCGCGCAAATCCTGAATCTCCGGCACGGAAAACGTGGTGTTCGCGTCAGGGATGCCGGGGGCACTTTGGCGGATATAGATCAGCCGGTTCTCGTCGCGGTTTACCAGAGGCTTAAGGAGGACGCCCCGTACCAGCGTGAAAATCGCGGCATTGGCACCGATGCCAAGTGACAGCGTAAGAATCACAGCGATCGCTAAACCTGGAGTACGGGTTAGCGAATGGACGGCAACTCTGAGATCGCGAAGGAATATCATGCCCCACCCCCAATTCCCGGCATGGTTACTGCATCACGTCCGCCAAACACTAAGTGCCAGATGCCAAAAGACCTGATATTACTCTTCGCTGGTCCGTGGCGTCCGTTTTGGGACACTTTGTCACAAATTTGGACACTGGCCACGTGGAGCGCAAGCGTAATCTGGAAGGTCCTTCCAGGCAACGCGAGTCATGGCTAGCGCTTCGTGGCACTCAAAAGCTCGATTTGGCACCTACCGCGGATAGGTCGCGAAAAACCGGGTTCACCCAGTGATTCCGGTCAGGTTGTCTCCCCGAATGCATCATCGCCGGGTCATTCAGCTCTACCGCCCCACGATTTCCAACAGGTCCTTCTCGCTGCCCGGCCACGCCTTCGCGCCTTCATGCGTCAGCTTGCCGTTGCGGTCATCCCAGCGCAGCGTGGTGATCTCCAGGTCGCCATTTTCGTATGCGTAGGTCGTGCCATCGTCATTGTAGAGCGTGAACTCGGCGTTCGCTCCTGGGTACACCTTGATCTTCTGCAGGGGCTGGTTATCATGCGTGCTTTCCACGGGTACGCCAAATGGCAGGATCGAGCCGGCTTTGACGAAGAGTGGGATGGTATCGATCGGGGCCTGAGCGATGATGGTCTGCCCGCCGTGCATCCTCTCGTTAGTCCAGTAGTTGTACCAGTCGGTTCCTGCGGGCAGGTACACCTCCCGCGTCGTCGCGCCTTGCTCTACTATCGGCGCCACCAGCAGCGCCGGACCGAACATATACTCGTCGCGGATGTCGGCGACCTTTTCGTCCGCGGGAAAATCCATGAATAGCGCCCGCATGAATGGCGCGCCTGTCAGATGTGTGAACCATCCCAGCGAGTAGATATAAGGCATCAGCGCGTAGCGCAATTTCAGGTATTTTTGGAGGATCGATCCGGCCTGCGGTCCGTAGCTCCACACCTCATTGAACTTACGCGTGCCATGAGTGCGCATGGTGGGCAGGAATGTTCCGTACTCAAACCATCGCACATACAGCTCGGGATAGTCGTCGTAGTGCCCCACGTTGTCGCGTGCGCCGGACGGATCGATGAGCGGTGGGTGATCCGGAGTGTGTTGATAGGGCAAGTCCTGCCACCCGCCAATGTCGTTGCCCGTGTATGCAATTCCTGAAGCAGCAACGTTAAGCCCGGTCGGGATCTGCCGCCGTAGCGTGTCCCATGTAGGCGAAATATCCGACGACCAGAAGATGGTGCTGTTGCGTTGAGCGCCCAGGTAAGCGTCGCGCGACAAGATCAGCGCGCGGTTCTTCTCGCCGGGACGCACGCCATCCCGGCGTACTCCGTCATAGATCGCCGCGGTGTGGAAGAGGGGATACACATTGAAATACCGGGTGCCTGGCCCGATGCTGAAGTAGGCGCCATCAGGAGGAAGGTCGGGCTCGGTTTCATCGGCCCAGAAATAGTCAAAGCCCTTCGAGGCGATGTTGTCATGGATCAGGTTCCACCACCATTTCGCGGCGTCTGGATTTGTCGTATCGATGTCTGAGCCGGCCTTGTCATATGGCAAGCCGTCGACAGGTTTGCCCTCGGCGGGATTGTCGGGAGTGACTGGAACGCCGTTTGCAAAATGTTCGAACCAACCCTTGCCGAGCAGGAAATCGTAGTAGCGCGAGCCGGGCGCGAAACGCGGCCACACACTGATCATGGTTTCAATGTTCTGGGCATGCAGCTCTTTGTTCATCGCTGCTGGATCAGGCCACAGCTCCGGATCGAAGTCGTACTCGCCCATCTTGGTGTAGTAGAACCAGTCGACGACGAGGATATCGAGCGGCAGATGGCGCTCTCGGTAGCCCTCGGCGACGGCCAGTAACTCAGCCTGAGAGCGGTACCGCTGCTTGCATTGGATAAAGCCGTAGGCGGCCTTGGGCAGCATCGGCGTGGCGCCGGTGAGCAGGCGATAGCCGGAGTAGATTTCGTCCGTCGTCTTGCCTGCAATCACGAAAAATGACACGCGTTTGCCGAGTGTCGATGTCCACTTCGTGCGACCGTCAAAGGCGGGATAGATCGTCGTGGAGGACGGGTTGTCCCACACGAGGCCGTAGCCCTTATTTGTAACCACGAAAGGCACACAATAGCTTGGAGAGGCTGGAGCGAGATAGTTCGCGGCACAGGTGATGGGCCGCTGCCAATGGTCGAGATAACCTTCCTGGTTTTCGCCGAGCCCATAGTAGTGCTCGCCGTCGGTCGCGCGGAAGGTTGCGCCCACGGTGTAGAGCGGCAGGTCTTCCGGCTTGATGCCGCGCGCGTTCTTGAGCGTGTCGTCCTTCTGGTTCAGCTCGGCCATCTGCCAGCCCTCCATCTCGACGAGGAGAGAGCCGTCCGGCAGCGTGACTGACACATTCGCGCCGGCAGTCGACCCGGAGAAGAACTTCGCCGTATCCGGCAATTTTTCGTTCGGATCACGTTTGTATGCCGGTGCTACAGTCACCGTCATGCGATCGCTCGTGTAAGTGTCTGCCCCGCTCGTGGCCACGCCGTGCTTCCAGCCAGTCTCGTCCGGTTTGGCCACAAATCCGTAACCCGGCCCGGCTTCTGCTTCCCTGGCGATATTGCTCAGCGTGACCCGGACAACATTGGGCGCGTAGGCCTCAATCGTGATCGTCTGTCCGTTCCGCTCGAGTGGCGCCGTTTGTGCAAGAACGGCTATGGCATTTGCAATGAGCAGCAGGACAGGAGATAGGCGAGTCATTCGATCCTCAACTTTCCGGCTAAAGGGAACAGCATTGAACATACAACAGCCATCCGGCATCGTTCGGGCGTGTTTCACAAGAGGATGTTCTTTCGCCTACTACTGAACTGGAGTGTGACCAATGAAACGGTCCGCCCATTCGATGAAGTACTTCATGTTCGGTGCGTCCGTGTGGCCGCCGTCGTGCTGGCGCCAGGCAAGCTGACCACTCAGCAGGCCCTCGTTCACGGGAGGCATCTTCGCCGTGTGGTAATCCCCCTGCACGTCCAGCCCCTTCGCGCCGAGCAAATCGAAGACTCGTCCGGCATCCACGGTAGCCATAAAGCTGCCCTGGTGATCAAGCCAGTGCGCGTCGCCTTTCTCAGGAATGCCGTAGCTGATAAACGTAAGGCGGGGGGCGCAGAGCGCAATGAGTTCGTTGGAATCGACGGGGATGTCGCCCGGGTTCATGCTTCCGAAAGTGGCATCCGAGGCCCCATACTTCATGAAATTCCCGGCCATCCAGTAGTATTCGCCGCCGGTCAGGCTCTCGACGGCTTCGCCAAAATTGCGGCGCAGGGGCGTTGCTCCGCCTTTTCCGGATGAGCCGACGAGCACCATGGCGAAACGCTGATCGAAGGCCATGGTGACCAGTGCCGCCTTCCCATAGCGCGAGACTCCCTCGATGCCGACACGTTTCGCATCCACGGTTGGATCGCTCTCAAGATAATCGAGGCCGCGTCCGGCGCCCCATGCCCACGCACGCAACGCTCCCCAGTCTTCAGGATGACGCGGCTGACCTTTGTTTACGAGACCAATAATGCCTCGCGTAATACCGGCCCCGTCGTCTGCCTGCACGCTGGCCGGGTCGAAGAGCGCGAAGCCCCAGCCGTCGGCAATCAGCTGCCAGGTATTAGGCGGTCCGCCGTCGGCGTTAAGCTGCGGAAACTGAAAGGGTGTTTCTTTTATCGGCTGCCATGCCGGATGCTGCTCGAATACGGCTTGGAGTGACGGGTCCTGCTGGACCAGTAACGTCTTCAATGTCTTGTTGATGCGTTCCATCTCTGCGCTTGACGGTTCATTCGGCGCGGGGAATCCGGCGCGGCCAAACATCATCAGGACCGGCACGGGGCCCTTTGCGTTTGCCGGCGTCACCAGGGTCATGTGAATGTTGACACTGATTGCAGGATACGACGAGTTGTCAACATGGCCGATCAGGTCTTTCGCGATGACAGGCCTGAATCCGATCATTTCATGGTCAACGGCGGTTACGGTCCAGGTCACATGAGGCACGTTGCCAGGGATGCGACCATAGACATACTTCTCGTACATTTCCACGATTTCAGGACGCCGTTTGTCCCACCATATGGCAGGCGTAGTTACTTGCTGGCCATTGTTCAGCGTGAGAGGATCTGGAAGATTCGGGTATGGGTTCGCTTTGGACTCATCGATGTTCGCATGATTCGGAGCTTTTTCATCACCGCTCGGACCGGGACGCAGGGCTTTGATGCCGAGCTGATCCATCATGTTTTGGTGGTCCTGGTCGGCCGTGAAGGTGACCGGCGGCGGCAGAGACGCAGGGGAAGCGGAGTTCTGAGGTGAGGCCATTTGCTGGCCGGCGGTTGCAAGCCCCAGATAGAGCAGGCTGAGACGAAATCTGACTAGGAAACGCACCTATCCTCCGGACATGGACGCCCCTGGAGGCGTTAGAATCGATTTACTTCGGAACCAATACTAAATCGATGAACGCAAAACACGCAGTCAAAAAGTACAAAGCCTTAGCTTTACTTGCGGTGCTCCTCTCTATTTCCGGACAGATCCATGCCCAGACGAAGCCCGCGCCGCGGAGCTGGGTCGCCACCTGGGGAGCATCGCAGCAGATCCCCGAACCGGCGAACGCTTTGCCCGCCGTGGATCCACGGGACGTCACCGTGCGGCAGATCTTTCATTTGTCGGTGGGCGGTCCCGAACTGCGCGTTCACGTGTCGAATGCCTTCGGGACAGACGCTCTGCACTTCACCGCGGTCCACATTGCCCGACCTCTCTCGCCTCACTCATCGGCGATCGATCCCCCGACCGACAGGGCGCTGAGTTTTGCCGGGGCATCCGATGTAACAGTTCCGCCCGGCGCGGAGTTCATCTCGGATCCGATCCCCTATCCGGTTGAGCCGTCGTCCGATCTGGCCGTCACGTTTTATCTGGAATCTCTTCCCGCCAGCCAGACGGGGCATCCGGGTTCTCGGGCTACCTCGTATTTTGTTCACGGCGATGCAGTATCTTCACCGGCCCTGGCGGATGCCGCCAAGGTAGACCACTGGTACCAGATTTCAGAGATCGATGTGCAGGCCGGTTCAGGGTCTGGCTCGGTGGTGGCGCTCGGCGACTCGATCACCGACGGTCACGGAACGACGACCAACGGCAATGACCGGTGGACCGATGTGCTGGCATCGCGATTGCAGCAATCGCCGGCAACGCGGGACATTGGCGTTGTGAACGCGGGAATTGGCGGTAATCACCTGCTGACCGACGGCCTGGGGCCGAACGCGCTTGCGCGCTTCGATCGCGATGTGCTCGCTCCGGCCGCGGTGCGGTGGCTTATCATACTTGAGGGCGTCAACGATCTGGGCGGGCTGACGCGGATGGGCGAAGTGCCGCCGGCCGAACATAAAGCATTGGTGCAGCGGATCATCGCCGCGTACCAGCAGATCATTGTGCGCGCACATGCACATGGACTGCGGGTGATCGGTGCGACGATCACGCCTTATGCCGGCGCTGATTATTATCATCCGGGTCCGCTGAACGAGAAGGACCGGCAGACCGTGAACGAATGGATTCGAGGAGCCGGACATTTCGACGACGTGATCGATTTCGATGCCGTGGTTCGCGATCCGCATCAGCCGGATCGCCTGCTTCCGGCTTACGATTGCGGCGACCACCTGCATCTCTCTCCCGCCGGCTATCGGGCAATGGGCGAGGCGATCTCGCTCTCCCTGTTTGCACGCTGATTATCCGGAACCCAGTCATCGGCATTAGCCGCGTTTCGATGCGCTCCCGGTCGCAGCGGTCGAGGTTGTGAGGCGTACTCCCCGCTGAAATACAAGCGCGGCAGCACCACGGAGTCTAGCGATTTCGCCTTCATGGGTCGGCCGGATCTGAGGCGAACTGCCTGCAAGGGTGAGGTCAGCCGCCTCCTTCTCGATCACCGGCCCAAAACGATGCCACGCCGCGGTCAGCTCGCCCGCGATCAGAATCGTGCTGGGAGAAACGCTGGCGATGATCATCCGCAATCCACGACCAATCCACCTGGCCTGCATGGTGAGTGCCTGCGCGGCAGCCGAATCGCCTTCCTCGGCCCGATTGAGCAGTTCTTGAAAGGTAACGACAGGGCCTTTCGGCCTGAGCTCGCGGTAATAACGCAGTGCGGCCCGGGAGGAGCTGAAAACCTCCCAGCATCCGTTCTTTCCGCACCCGCAACGCGGTCCATTGGGATCGACGGGGATATGGCCGAACTCGCCCGCCATGCCGTCATGTCCAGTGATCAGTTGCCCATTCGCGAGCACGCAGGTTCCAACGCCCTCAGCGACCGCGACCAGCACCGCATCTCGAACTCCGTCCATGCGCGCGAACGTCCGCTCCGCCATTAGACATGCGGTTGCGTCATTTTCCATCATTACGGGTAGTCCCATCCTGCTCTCGACCATTTTCTTGATATCGAATTCGGGCCATTTCAGATTGGGAGCAAAGATCAGCCGCTGCGTTGTGGGATTGACTCGTCCGGGCAAACTGATACCAATGCCTTCCGTAGAATTTTGCGGCGCGGCTGGGCGGATCCGCTGCATGCAGTCGATAATCAGCCGCATGGAGGCCGCCGGATCGGAGGTAATCGGCACCGGCCAACGCGACAGCAGCCGCCCATTCAGGTCCACTAACGCGACGCTGGCCTGCCTTGGATGAATATCAACCGCGATCGCCACCAGAGCTTCGTTGAGTCCCACCATCGTTGGTCTGCGCCCACGCGGCAGCGAGCCCATCGCGCCTTCCCGCACCCAATTCTCGTTTATGAGCTGCTCCACGATCTGCGAGATGGTGCTTCTTCCCAGGCCTGAACTCCGCGCCAGGTCGGCGCGGGAAATGGGTTGGCTGGTCCGAATCAACTCGAGGACGATATCCCGGTTGATGATTCGCGCGGTCTCACTCGACGCGAGCTGTAATTCGGCGAGATCGACGTGTCTTATGCCATGCCTCTGTTGCCGCAATTTCCTGGAACCTCTGCTGTTAAGCATGCAATAAACCGCTCCAAACCGTGATGGCGACCGAGGTACCTGCCGGAAATAACGAAGCATACCATCAGGAGCGGCATTTCACGAGCAGGCAACCGTCAGCCATCGTCCAATTTGTTTGTATAGAGGATGAACTCACCGAAAGCGACGATTCCTCAAACGGACAAGTCGCAAGCTTTCAGTGGTTTTCGACAGTATTAGTCGATAATTTTTTGAGTCAACCCTTTCATCCCCAGTCTACCGCTGTCTGGTCATGAGTCAGGAGTAAAAGCAGGTTCTGAGGCGCGTGGGAGTATTGGATATGGATACAGGCGCTTTTTGATCCTGGTACATACAAAAGCCAATATGGCCATGTATATCTCGAATTATTCTTGACATTCCTGAAATCTCATATCTATAGTTTTGATCGCTAACAAAATGATGAGCTAAGAGCTACATTTTATGGAACCAATCATGCGGAGCTCGTTGTTGGCGGAATTTTAGGAGGCAATGTCAAAAATGAATAACGCATTTGGCGTTCTTAGCAGGCGAGGACTGAGGCGAGACCTGCGACAACTCTGCGGAAGGGGCCTACGGATTCTTCCGGTCATTGGGGTCGCGTTGCTGCTGTTGTACGGTCCCCCGATCCACGCACAAACCACGGCCCAGTTGACAGGGACCGTACAGGACAACTCGGGTAGCGTGATCCCCGGGGCCCAGGTAACGTTGACCGATGAATCGACTGGCGTCTTGCGCTCCGTACAAACGAATGGCCAAGGGTTGTACGCCTTTCCCTCGCTGGTACCGGCCTCCTACTCGCTGAAGGTCACTGCGAAAGGTTTCCAGCCGAAGGAAATTACTGGAATCATGCTGCACGCGGGAGACGAGCGCACCGTTCCTGCGTTTGCGCTAACGGTCGGCTCAGAGGCGACGACGCTCACAGTCAGCGCAGCCTCGGAACTGATTACCACGGATGGCGGGCAGCGGACGAACGTCCTGGATTCGAAACAGATCGATAATCTGGCCCTTGTGGGCCGCGACACGACAGAGCTGCTGAAGGTGCTGCCGGGCGCGACAACAGTCTCCTCAGGCCTGACCCAGAACAGCCCCATGTACACCGATCTCAACGTGTCTGTGCAGCAGAGTGCGATCGGCAACGGAATCAACATTAACGGCGCGGTGAATCGCGGTGGAACGGCGCTGCTGGCTGACGGAGCCAACATCATTGATCCGGGGAACATGGCGTCGTCGGTTTCGATCGTCAATCCGGAAATGACCGCGGAAGTCAGCGTGCAGGCTTCGAACTTCAGCGCAGACACGCCGTTTGGCCCGGTCGTTGTGAGTACGATCAGCAAATCGGGGGGGGAGCAGTATCACGGGGAAGCCTACTTCGACGCGCGGAACAGCGTCCTGAACGCGAACAACTGGCAGAGCAACCATCAGGGAGTGCCACAAGGACCCCAGCACTATTACTATCCGGGGGGTAACTTCGGAGGTCCGGTGCCGGGCACCCACAAGAAGCTCTTCTTCTGGGGCGGCTATGAGCACTGGCTGCAAAACCAGGGCAACGCGAACGTTCTGGAGTCCTATATTCCCTCTCCGGAAATGATGGCCGGAGATTTCACCACTGATAACGCAGACAACACGGTACTTTGCCCCACCGGATTTTACGCGACTCCGAAATCCAGTTATCCGCAGGGTGCATGGTGCAACGACCTTTCCGGAACGGTCTTCCCAGACGGCAGCAGTATTCCGGTCAATAATTCCAGCGCCTCGAACTCCGGCAATAAGATTCCTTCTCAATTCATCGATCCTGGCGCAGCAGCACTGGCCAAAATCTGGCCTAAGGCCAATGCAAATCCAGCGACCACTCCCGGCGGCTACAACTACTATCAGCCCATTCCGAACATCAACAATGGATGGATCTATCGCGTCCGGATCGACTATCAACTGGGACAAAATACTAGTATCTACGGGTCCTACCAGCAGGCATACGACTCGCAACTGGCGCAGGGCAATGGCGCACACCTGTATTGGACGCCGGGCAACGCCATTCCATATCCAGGCGGCGGTGAGTCCGAGGCTTTCCGGGGCAAAGCGCTGGCAGGGCACTTCGTACACAACTTCAACTCCACTACCACCAACGACTTCATGGCGGCATGGGCCTTCGGCAGCTTCCCCTTTGTCGAGCCGGACCCATCGGCGGTCTACCGGACCACGCTGGGCTATCCCTACGGCAAAGTCTTTCAGACCACCTCTCTCAACATTCCTGCTTACAGCAGCGCTGGAACAGCCAGCTTCCCGGATTTCTCGCAAGCTTCTATCTTTGACAACCCTCCAGGGCAGTACGCAGTTCGCAAGGAAGCTCCCCAGTTCAGTGATACGGTGACCAAGGTTTGGGGTGTTCACACGGTGAAAATGGGCGCGTTCACCCAGAACACCGATAACTACCAGAGCACTTTTGCCACCTACCAGGATGGAAACCTCACCATTAACGCGGGCCAGAATCCGAATATCATTACCGGAAACCAGCTTGGCTCGCCGCATAATCCGGTGGCCAACTTCACGATGGGCGTGCTGAATGGCTACAGCGAAAACAATTCGTCTCCCATTGCCGATACTGCTTACCAGGCAACAGCGTTTTTCGCCACCGACACGTGGAAAGTAACCAGGAAACTGACCGTGGTACTGGGTGCGCGCGTGGAGCACATCGGGCACTGGTATGACCGTGATGGCGTCGGCATGGCGGTCTTCTATCCTCTTCGTGTATTGCCTGACTACAACAGCGGCAAGTATGCTCCGGGATATTACTGGCATGCTATCGATGCGGGCGTTCCGCTGAGCGGTCAGCCGAACCGCTTTGCCTATTTCGATCCGCGATTGGGCGTTGCCTACGATTTATTCGGGAACGGCAAGACCTTGTTTCGCGGCGGATGGGGCGCCTACCGTTTCGTCACCCAGGTGAACGACGTCTCGGCGCCGCTGGTGACCGCGCAGCACGTCCTGACCTACAACTTGCCCGGTCAGAAGAGTGTCATGCTTTCGCAGCTCAGCCAGTTGGCGTACAAGCCCTGCACCTCTCAGTGCGGAAGCGGATCACAGACGGGTTTCGATCCGAGCGACTATAGCCAGCCGCTCACCTATGCGTACAACTTCACAGTCGACCAACAGCTGAAATGGAATACCGTGCTCGATATTGCCTACGTTGGAAGCCAAACCAGCCAGCTTTCCGACAACAGCGAAGGCATTGAAGGCAGCAACTACTCCGCACTCGCCGATCAAAACAAAACACCGGTCGGAGCCTTCTTCAAGCCCGATCCGGTCACGGGCGTGCTATCCACCAATCCCGAAAACCTAGGAACCAATCCTAACGGAACTGGTGGCACCCCAACCGGAAATACGGCGGCAGATTATCACCCCTACGGCTTCGCGTACGGCACCGCTTCCGCCTATATGAATCAGGGTACCTCGTATTCCAACTACAACGCCCTGCAGGTGGCGTGGGTCAAGACATCCGGCAGGCTCAACTTCAACCTGAATGGCACCTGGTCAAAGACGCTGGGCACGAGCCTTCAGGAGAATCCCTTTAATGTCAACCTGAACTACGGTCCGACCTCTTATGATCGGCCGTTTGTCTTCAACGCCTCTTACACCTACCAGACCGGGAACATCAATAACTTCAATCCGGTAGTCAATGGGTTGCTGACGGGATGGACGATCTCCGGTATTTCCACGTGGCAGGCTGGCGGGTACATTCCCGCCGCGCTTGGGAACGGCGTGCCAAACTTCAATCTTGGGCTAACGTATACAGGCCTGCCGGCAAATGCGAAAGCGCAGGGTATTAGCAGCGGGATAAGCGATCCTACGTACTTTGGCACTGACGCAGCGATCGCGATTATGCCGGTGCTGACCTGCAACCCAACCATCAATCTCACCCACTACCAGCGCGTCAATGGGAACTGCTTCGAAGCGCCACCGGTGGGCCAGCAGGGCGGGCAGAATTACCCCTATATGAGCGCCGCAGCCTATTTTAATAACGACCTGGCAATCTACAGGACGTTCCATATTCATGAGAATCAGTCAATCCAGTTCCGGGCCAGCGCCTTTGACTGGCTGAACCATGCGCTGCCGGGTTACAGCTCGTTCACGCCGCTCACGCTGAGCTACAACGTGGACTACACCAGCAAAAACATCACGCGAAATTACAACACCAACACCTTTGGCGTTATGGACACCAAGACGGGCGCTCCATACTCGAGAATTATCGAGTTGAACGTGAAGTACTTTTTCTAGCCGCCTCCCGGCAAAGCGGAAGGTGAGCGAATTGTTCACCTTCCTTCTTTTTTCTAGAGTTCAGCAAGGCGAGCGACATTTATAGGCCCAACGCCCCGCAAACAACCATTTTGGGGCTGATGCCGCAGTGCACCGGACCGACTGCATGCCCTGTGTCTGGCCCGAATGGCGGAGTGGTACGATGTGAAATCGACGGTGGATATCCCATCGATTCCTGGCTCCATCATGGCCATCCGATCCAAACTCCGTGGCATATACCCGATTCTCCTCTTGATTTCTGTTACGAGCCTTTGCGGACAAAGTGCGGACAACGGATCCGTTGGCGGTGGGTCGTTGCAACAGCACTACAACGACGCCCAGGAGTTGCAACGGATCGGCAAGCTCAGCGAGGCAGCGGAGCAGTACCGCGCGTTTCTTGCCCATGCCCTTGGCGAACTGGCAATCGGGTACAGCCTGGCGCGGGATTACATACATGCAGCTCCGTTATTCGATGAAGCTCTTACCCTGGAACCCGATTCCCCTTCTCTGCTCCTTGATTACGCGCGAACGGCGTTGGTGCTGGGCGACCTTGCCCATGCAAAGACGCTGGCGGCGGAATTCATAAGGAAATACCCGGGCGATCGGGAGAAGCTCGCACAGGCTCATCAGTTGCTTGGACGCACGCTTCTGAAACTGAATCGAGATCAGGAGGCAAGGAAAGAGCTTGAGGCTGCCGTGGCACTGGATCCGACTTTCCCCAACGGCTATGATCTGGCGGTGGCTTGCCTTGATCTGGACGACGAGAAGTGCGCCGTGCAGATTTTCAAGGAACTTGAGACCTCGTTTGGGGATACTCCGGAGATCCACATGGCGTTTGGCCGCGCATACGGCGACTCGGATTTCCAACCCCGGGCGGTAACGGAATTCAGGCGGGCCATTGAGGAGAACCCGCGTTTGCCGGACGCTCACTATTTACTCGCCGCGGTCTTGCTGGCCGCGGGCGGCGACGAGAGCCATGTGGAAAGCGCGGAAATGGAATTGGAGAAGGAACTAACTATTTTTCCGCGTGATCCGATGTCTTATACGGCTCTCGGCAGGATTGCGGTAACTCGCAATAACTACCCTGAGGCAGAAACATATCTGAAACAGGCGATCTTACTCGGACCGCAAAGCCCCGACGCCTATCTGTATCTGGGACAGATGTATTTCAACACGAGTCGTTTTGCGGATGCGAAAACTGCTCTTCGTGCATGCATTCGTCTTACGACGGATGTTTCGCGGAATCGATATCAAGTCCAGAAGGCGCATTTTCTTCTAGGCAGAATCCTGATGAAAGAGGGTCAGCAGGATGCAGCACAAGCAGAGATGGAGATCGCACGCGAACTGGCCAATAAAACTCTGGCGCAGGATAAAAGCAAGCTGGCGGGACTGATGGATACATCCGGGTCACAGGATGTTCAGGCTTCTGCGACAGAAGCTGGGACGGCGCCTACCTTCGTCGCAACCACGACCGATCCGCTGGCGCAGCGCAAGGTCGAAGCAATGAGAGAACAAATCAGACTCCCAGTGGCTGACAGCTATAACAATCTGGGTGCTATCGCAGCGACGAATGACGACTATTCGCGCGCAATCAGCTACTTTGAGCGTGCTGCGGTGTGGAATCCATCGCTCGAGGGACTCGATTATAACTGGGGGCGAGCCGCATTCGCTGGGTCCCAATTTGCGGATGCCATCATGCCGCTCTCGCGCTATCTGAAGTCGCACCCGGATGATGTTGGCGCCCGAAGCGTCCTCGCCATTAGTCAGTTCATGGTGGACAACTATCACGGCTGTATTGAGACGCTGCAATCCGTGATTGGAAGGAATGATCTCGATGCGCGGGTAGAGTATGCCTATGCAGAGTCGATGATCAGGACTGGGCAATTTGAATCTGGCACGGAACAGCTGGGAGCCCTGGAGAAGTTGCATCCGGAAATTCCCGATGTACATCGCGCCCTGGCAGAGGCGTTAGATCAACAAGGACAGCAACAACGAGCGCTTGAGGAACTCCGCACAGCGATTCAGCTGAGCCCGCGCGATGCTGACTCACATTACGATTTGGGCAGGATCGACCTCGAAAGCGGTAACACGGCAGCCGCGATTCCAGAGCTTGAGACAGCGGCGAGGCTGTCGCCGAACAGCGAGAAATTCCATCAGGAACTGGCTGATGCATACACGGCGGCTCATCGGCCAACCGACGCACAGAAAGAGAGGGAAACCAGCAACATGCTTAGGGGACGGGTTCAAAGTGATGCGTCGTCGCGCCAGGCTCCTGCTCCCGCGCAATGAGTAGGCGCCGGCTACGTTTCGGTAGCTTTCGATCGGCTCGACGACAAGGAATTCTATGCGCGCTGCCGCCATCTGCCGGCTCATGCTCTCCACAGTCGCACTCCTCGTGCAAACACGGCGGCCGCAACGGCGGCCAGAGCGAGCCCTTCGACGCAGTCATCGTGAACGGTAAGCGATGGCGCCAGCGGTCGGCAAATTCATGGAGTTCAAGCCCGTACAGAGGCCATGCTGTCCGGCTTACACGGGGCCCAGCCGATCCGCAAGCTGGTGATGGTTTCGCGATCGCGCATCGTTTCGCACAAAGTATCAACCCAAGGAACGATCGCGAACTCGCCAGACGGGCGTAAGATGGCGAGCTTTTTGTGGAAATTCTCCTGCTTAATGCAGAATCCTGTTGACAGTACACGCTAAATAGGATTTCGTATTCATTATCTAATTTCGAACATATTATTCGGAATTTAAAGGATTGGCTCTGGCTCGTGGTGACATCTACAAAACCGGCTGACGGCCTTTACCGCGCACACCGCGAAAGGCAACGGCGGCGCATTCTGGCTGCCGCTCAGGAACTCTTTGACCAGCGCGGTATCGACCGCGTCACGATGGGTGAGATTGTTTCAGCCGCAGGAATTCGGGCCTCGACGTTGTACGAGTATTTCTCGAATAAGGACGAGATTGTGTGGGCTCTCGTAGAAGGGTTCATGACGGAGGGGTCGGAACGCGTTCAAAAGTCTGTTGAAGGTGTTTCCGGGCCAGCGCTGGCAAAGATCACCGCACTCTGTCGAGTCTTTGAGGACGAGTTAATGCGTGATCCCGCGCGGGTACGCTTTATGGCGCAGTTTGACGCGATGTATGCCCGCGATTGGTCTGTCGAGCGTCTGCTGACGATCGAAGACAAGATCATGCCCGGCCGCTTTGAGTGCTTCGCCAATTTGATCCGGGAGGGTATTGCGGACGGCTCGCTCCGTTCCGATCTTGACCCGGATCTCACGTTGCACTCTATCGTGAATGCTGTCATCGGGGCTCAGCGCCGGTTGGCTTCGCTTGGAGATCGGGTGGAAAAGGAGTATGGGCAACCGATCGGCCTACTCTTCCGCGAAACGGTGCGCATCGTTCTTCTGGGGCTGCAAGCGCGCTAGATTGCCGGCCCGCGGCCCGATGCTGCGTGCCTCACCTCATTGTCAGTAAGGAGACTCTTAGTGCAAAGAACGCTCCGTAAGATAATCGTGACCTGCCTTGCCGCACTATCGCTTTCTGCGGCTTCTTTCTGTACAGCGCAGACCCCATCGCCGCGGCAACAACTCGTGGCGGACTACGACTGGAAATTCCTGTTGGGTGACCCTGCCGGTGCGGAGGCGCGGTCTTTCAGCGACTCGGCGTGGCGCACGGTGGATCTGCCGCACGACTGGAGCATCGAAGGAGTGCCCAACGAGAAGAATCCGACGGGCGCTGGAGGTGGATACTTTCCCGCGGGTGTGGGCTGGTACCGGAAGACTTTCACCGCTCCGATGGCTTGGAAGGGCAAGCAGGTAAGCGTCGAGTTCGAGGGAGTGGCATCGAATGCGACCGTGTATCTGAACGGCAAGAAGCTCGGAGTCCATCCTTATGCGTACACTAGTTTCCTGTTTGATCTGACTTCGGGACTCGACTTCTCCAAGCCAAATGTTCTCGCCGTGCGCGTTGATAATTCACAGCAGCCGAGCAGTCGCTGGTACAGCGGATCAGGCATCTATCGGCACGTACGCATTATCGTGACTGAGCCGATTCACGTCGCTCCGTGGGGAGTGTTCGTCAGTACTCCCGATGCCACAAGCGAGAGTGCGACGGTCGTCGTTCAAACCCAGCTTGAAAACGCCTCAGCGAACCCTGCTGAAGCCATCGTCAACACAAGGCTACTTTCAGCGACAGGAGAGACGGTCGCCAAAGATCAATCGCAATTGCAGGTGGGAGCCGGAGGCCACCAAGAAACTTCACAGAAGATTGCGCTCGCGAACCCGAAGCTTTGGTCTGCGGAGAGCCCAACTCTGTATCGAGCGGTCACTGAAATTGTTCTTGGTGGCAAGGTGGTCGACCGCGTCGAGACAAGCTTTGGGGTGCGGTCGCTTGCCTGGTCCGCCGACAAGGGCCTGGCTCTGAATGGAAGGCCCATCAAGCTGGTGGGCGGAAGTGTTCATCACGATAATGGTCCTCTTGGAGCCGCGGCCTTTGATCGTGCCGAGGAACGACGAGTCGAGCTCCTTAAGGCGGCTGGTTACAATGCCGTACGAACGGCGCATAACCCGCCGTCTCCGGCGTTCCTGGATGCATGCGATCACATCGGTATCCTGGTGCTGGATGAGCCTTTCGATGTGTGGAAGGCACACAAGGTCAAGTTCGATTACGCCACTTACTTCGACGAATGGTGGAAGCAGGACATCTCGTCGATGGTGCTGCGCGACCGCAATCATCCCTCTATTGTGATTTGGGGTATCGGCAACGAGATCCCCGAATTGGAGGTGGAACAAGGGCGCGTGATCGGCAAGCAATTAGCCGATCAAGTGCGCTCGCTAGACACTACGCGCCCGCTTACGCTCGCGTTTCCAGGCACCACCACCGCGCCGAACGCGGAGGCTGTGTTTTCACTGCTGGACATTACTGGGTATAACTACAACCTTATCCCGAGTTACGCGGTGGACCATAAAGAGCTGCCATCGCGCATCATGTTGACGACCGAGTCGCTTCCAGCGAAGGCATTTCCGTTGTGGCAAGTCTCACAGGAAAATTCCTACGTGCTGGGCGATCTTACCTGGACGGCGATGGATTACCTGGGCGAGTCGGGCATTGGCGCCTGGTCCTATGGCACTCCGGAACAGGCGAAGATGGCGGCGCAGATGATGGGCGGCATGATGGGGAACACTGCGGTCATCGACAAGATGTTCCTGGGAATGGCCAATGGAGTGGATGTGATGGCTGAGATGGCTAAAGGCAGCACTGACCCAGCCGCGAAAGCCGCGATGGCGGTTATGTTTCACGGCTATCCATGGCACGCGGCCAACTGCGGAGACCTGGACTTGACCGGCTACCGCAAGCCACAGTCATACTATCGAGACATTCTATGGAACGGGGGCGATCGCGTGTATGCCACCGTTCGCCTGCCTGAACCGGAAGGAAAGAAGATCATTGCCGTTGGCTGGGCGGTCTATCCGACGCTGCCGAGCTGGAACTGGCCCGGCCGCGAAGGAAAAGACATGCAGGTAGAGGTTTATGCCGGAACTGAAAAGGTACGCCTGTATCTCAATAACAAGCTCGTGGGCGAAATGTCCACGACACCGGATAAGGAGCGCAAGGTTCTATTCACTGTTCCCTATACTCCCGGCATGCTCAAAGCCGTCGGAGTCAATGGCGACATGGAGGTGGCCACGAGTGTATTGCAGACTGCGGGAGACGCGGTAGGGCTCCGGCTTATGGCGGATCGAAGTGTCCTGCAGGCAGATGGGGAGGATCTTTCATTTGTCACGGTCGAAGCAGTGGACGCACAAGGGCGACTGGAACCCAACTCTACAGCAGAGGTACAGTTCACTATCAGTGGTTCCGGCACCATCATCGCCGTAGGCAACGGAGACGGAACGAGTAACGAGGCGTATCAGGGCAATCACCGGTCACTCTTCAATGGGCGCGCACTCGTCGTCGTACGAACCTCCAGAACGCCAGGTTCAATTCGACTAACAGGAAGCGCACCCGGCATGACCAACGCCGAATTCACCATTCGAACTGAGCTGGGAGGTCCAACGGCGGAACTGCGATAGCACGACCGGGAGTGAAGACGCCAGCGGTTCCGCGGCGGCGATTTCAGTTGGATTGGGATCTCCTGTTCACATCAGTTCCGGAAAAGTTGGACCGAGGCGATGGAACGCGGGCAATGACAGCAGGCAGTTCGAAGAGCTGACAAGCTGCAACCTGGGCGGCAGCGATTCTCCGAAGCTGCGGACGGCGTCAGCCCGTTCGGGCGGGACGGACTTCGACAGTAGCTGCATGGTCTCCTCGGGGACGCCAAGCGCCATCAAGCGGGAGATTGCCAGTTCGCGAATTGCATCATCGATGTCTCGCGCGCGGTCGTCGGTGCGCCGAGCGATCAGGAGGATGGCGGAGCGCGTTGCCTCCGTGAAGGTGGGTAAGTCCAGCAGCGCTTTCAGCCACTCGCCGGCAATTTCAGCCGACACAACAGAGTGCAGCGGGCCGTACAGCGGAATGCGGGCACCGAACCGGCCTAGAGACCAAAGCCAGATAGCATTTTCCGGTTCATCTTTGATCTTTGCCACAAGCTCATTGCCAACCGAAGCACGGGCGCTGCCCAGCAGGTGCTCCAGGCTTGCAATCAGGCGCCATTGCTCGTATTCGAGTTGACGGTTTACGCGGCCCTTCTTTTTGCGCCCGATATGACTGGAATGCGAGCGATAGAGCGCCTGCTGCTCGCTGGCATTGACGCCGCCCGCGATCCGGCGCAACAACGCGAGCATTTCGATCTGACATTGCAGGTCCTCCGCAAAGACAAGTTTATTGAACGCAATTCTGCGCAGATGATTCATGCGCGCATCGTCACCAGGCGCACCGAACCCCGGCCGCAAGCACCAGCCGTACAGGTTGAGCCAGCGTACCTCATGGTGGGGAGACTTTTTACGTCCCGGTGCAACCTCGATGAGCACATCGCAGAAGCGGCGAATGGCCGGGATTGGCCACGAGTCACGCTTCGTGCCGAGCGCCGCTTCCATCTGGCTTGCAAGACTGCCGGACTCGTCACCGGCCGGACCTTCAAAAACGCGGCTGATCAGTTCCGCAGCGGATTCGACAGTTGCATCGGAAGCCGTAATTGTCGACGAACGTACCGGCACGGGTTGTGGCTTGGCGGTATCGAGTTGTTCGGCTTGCACCTCTTCGCCGCGCAGCTCGAATTGCAGCCGCCAGCGATGTAGCGTGTCCCGCGATTCACACCAGAGCTCGAGCGTGCCAACCTCCGTGAAACTGACTCTGAGGCGAACAGTCAGGTACAGCTCGCGCAGTTTCCTGCCGTAACGCAACAAGGTCACCAGCGGAGCATGAAGATGCAGGTTCTCTTCGTCCAAGGCAACGACTTCCCCGTGCGCATCGTGCCGCGTGCGCGAACTGTACAGCGTGAACGACACGGGACGGTTAGCCAGTACCGAGAATTCGTGGTTTAGCAGCGGAAGCGTGGTGCCCTCGTCGACTCCGGCGGGCAAGACGCAGATGCCTCGCAGAGCGCCTTCCGACGGCAGGGCGATGTAGTAAGTGCGTGCGCTGCCTGCCCTGACGCGCAGTCCTGTACCGTGCCGTACGCCTCCGTAGTAAACTGCACCCCGGGCAACCGCGCTATCTACGGCCTCGTTGTTGAGGATCCTGGGCCGCCAGCCGCTGTCGGCTCCTGCGAACCAGTTGGAAATTGCCTCGACAATCCTCTCGCGAGTGACGGCCGGCGCACAGAAGCCGCCATTGAAGAGCACGGCATCGGGTCGAGCCATTCTGCGGCCGGCGGACGAAGCATTCATGGCAATGGCCGCTTGCGTCAGAAATGCGGCGAGGTGCCTGGTAATGGCGGGATCGCTGGCGTAGGGCAGGCCGAGTTCGCGCAATCCTGTTGGCCGGCCACTCGCCGGTAGCTCATCAGGCGAAGTGATTGGCAGGAAACCGCTCGTCAGAATCTGCAAGACTTCCGCGCGACTCAAGTCAACGCTGAGCGTCTGCCCGACCACCGCGCGGCCGCTGCCCAGGACCGTGACCGGAACGCGCTCCAGGGATGGATCACTCAGCAACCGCTCTTTGGACGCACAACAGGTCCGGCGTAACGCATAACGTTGTCGCAGAGTGAGCTTGACGTCCCTGCCCCCCTCTTCCACGAGCTTCTCTTCCACACGGCGGGCGAGGGCGAAATCGAGATTGTCGCCGCCGAGCAAAAGGTGCTCGCCTATGGCAGTGCGCTCAAACTGATGCTCGCCATCAACCAGACGGACACTGACCAGGCTGAAGTCGGTTGTGCCGCCGCCGATGTCGGAGATCAGAATCAGATCGCCATCGCTGAGGTCCTCACGACTTTCCGGCGCGTGTCGATTCCCAGCGATCCAGGCATAAAATGCCGCCAGCGGTTCTTCGAGTAGGGTGAGTTTGTCGAGCCCGGCGCGGCGGGCAGCTTCGACTGTCAGTTCGCGCGCATCCTCATCGAACGAAGCGGGCACGGTAAGGACAATTTCCTGATGCTCGAAACGCGTCTCAGCATTCGTTCCCATGGCGCCATTCCAGGCGTCGCGCAGATGCATGAGGTAGCGTGCGGAGGCTTCGACAGGGGAGATCATCGGCTGCGGCGGTTCAGCCTGCGCCGGAAGGATGCTGGCGCGGCGATTCACCCCCGAATAGGAAAGCCATGACTTGGCCGAGGACACCTGGCGTGTGGGGACGAGCGATCCCATTTCACGCGCGAGCAGACCGGTGACCATGGGCGGATCCTCATCCCACGTGGCGCTGACGGCTCCGGCAGACAGCTCATCTTCGGTTGGGAAGTAAAGAAAAGAAGGAAGCGAGGGCAATGTGCGGACTTCACCCCGTGCTACCAGCTGCGGTACGGGGAACACATGAATCGGGGAGTCCGCATCGGGTGCTTTCTCAGCGTCGACGTACGCCACGACAGAGTTTGTTGTGCCTAGATCGACGCCGATCAGATAACGGGAGGGCACCGATGATCTCAGCGCCCCGTCTTTTCGCGAATGTTCAGCTCAAGCTTCCAGCGTTGCGTGCCATCACGGGACACGCACCACACTTCGAGCGTGCCGATTTCAGTGACTCGCGTCTCGAGCCGCACGGGTACGACCGTTCCCTGTTGGCCATCCAATTCGAGCGTGACCTCCAGCGGGCTGAGTTCCTCGATATCGTCGCCCCAATCTTCGAGCAGACTGCCGACCTGGTCCTGCTTACGAACGCTGGAGTTCAGGAAGCGAAACTCGGCTGGCTCCCCGACGACGAGGCCAAACTCTCTGTTGGGAATCGTGGCCTCCGTGCCTTCCTCCATGCCGAAGGGAACGACGCAGAGCGCCTTGAGCGGAGCTTCCATGCCGGGCACCGCAGGCATGGCGCTTTCAATTCCGATGTAATACGTGCGCGAGGCGCCACTGCGGATACGCACGCCGCGCCCGCGCCGTGCCTTTCCGTAATAGGCAGCACCGCGCGCAACTGCGTGTTCCAGATCGGGCGCTTCGAGGATTTGCTGTGCCCCGAGCCCGTCGAAACCCTCTTGTGTTACCCAGCTGTTCAGCACTTCAACCAGCCGATCGCGGAGCACTGCCGCTTTCATCACGCCGCCATTGAACAGGATGTGCGTCGGACAAGCCAGCCCGCTGCGTCCGCGCCGAATGCCCGCTGCTTCGGGACTGTTACGAGCTTGCTCCGACAGAAAACGCGCGAGGTGTTTCGTGACCGCTGGATCAGCCGCGTACGGGAGGCCCAGTTCCTGAAAGCCAACACGGCGCTGTCGCGCAGGTAACTCGCTGCTCGCGACTTCGGGGAAGAATCCCTTGACCAGCACCTGGTCGAGGTCTTCGCGTGTCAGCTCCGTTTTGATGGTGCCGCCGATGAGCTTCGTCCCCTTGCCCAGCAACGTGATTGGGCAACTCTGCGTTCTGGGCGATGCGAACAGCTTCTCCTTCGCCATGCGGGACTGGTGCCACAGTCCGTGCAACTGCCAAGTATCGACGCGGTGGCCCGAGGCTTCAAGGCGCTGCTGCAGGACACGCGCCAGGGCCAGGTCCATGTTGTCGCCGCCCAGCAGGATGTGGTCGCCAACGGCGACGCGTTTCAGCGTCAGTTCGCCATTCTCTTCGGAAACCGAGATGAGGCTAAAATCGGTGGTGCCCCCACCGACATCGCAGACGAGAACGAGATCGCCGACTTTGATTCGGCTGCGCCAGGCATCGGCGTGGCTCTCAAGCCATGCGTAAAACGCTGCCTGGGGTTCTTCGAGCAACGTGACATGTTGAAAACCGGCCTTTTCGGCGGCGCGCCTGGTCAACTCGCGTGCCTCTTCGTCGAACGAAGCCGGCACGGTGAGCAGAACTTCCTGTTCCGCAAGAGGGGGTTCGCGTTGCCCATCTGCCTCGCCGCTCTCCCAGACGCTGCGCAGGTGCTCAAGGAACTGCGATGACGCTTCGACCGGCGATAGCTTGCGAACCTCTTCGGGCGCCTGCCAAGGCAGGATCGGCGATGTGCGGTTCACCCCGGCATATGAAAGCCAGGATTTGGCGGACGCGACCAGGCGGTTGGGGCTTTCCGCGCCGCGTTTGCGTGCCAGTTCGCCGACCACGAACTTCGGCTCGGGGTCCCATGGCAAGGCGATGCTGCCCTTGGGAAAATCAAACTCTCCGGGGATATATAGAAACGACGGCAGCAGCGTGCGTTCCGCCACTTCGTTCGTATTCACCGACTGCAGGATACCCAGGACCTCGATGCGGCTGTCCTCTTCGGTATTGGCGTCGCAGCGCGCCAGCGCCGAATTTGTCGTTCCCAGGTCGATGCCAACGATGTATTTGGCCGCCAACGAACATCTCCTATTGAAATCCAATTTTTATTGAGCAGATGTGGATCAACCGTTACGAGAGTTCGACCTCGGCCGGCGCAACCACCATTCGGCCGGCGGCTTGCGGCAACGGGGGCAGAATTAGTTCCTTCACGCGCCAGCCTTTGTGTCGCAACACCCCGCGAACCGGCGGCTGACCCGCCACGTTGCCGATCAATTTGATGGCTGCGGGATCAAAACCCGCTTGTACCGTTACGGGCTGATCCTCCTCCGAGTCCACAATCGGCTCCAGCTTCACGTAATTGTCGAGTGCCTGCCGGCAAGTCTCGTGGATGGTGCGAACAGCGGCTCCAAGCTGAGTATCGGGATAGGCGGAGATGTTCTCCGCCAGGAAATCGATAAGCCGCCCATCGCGTTGCAGCAGCGCAAGCATCTGAACCGCGCGATCGAATGATTCCGGGGCTGGTCGCTCCACTTCCTTCAGGCGAGAGACGGAAGGCGCGGCAACCGTAGGCGCCTGCGCAACCGGACCGGGAGGCTTGACCAGCTTCTGCGCGATGTCGTTGGGAATTTCAGCGTGGAACAGGATCGAAAGGAAACACCGAAACGCAAGAATCACACGTTCCCAGAATCCGCTCATAGCTACTCCGGACGATCGTAAAATCCAACAGATTGGAACCGACTACGCGCCAAGTTCAGAAATGAATCCGACCGGTTCGCATGCACCATGATACCAATTGCATCCAGATGGTCGGAATTGCGGACAGCAGGCTAGCGTCATGTGAGGGAGACTTGAAAAGCCATAAATGACAACTCAGACAACCGTCGACTGCGATCGACGGCCACAGCGACTGCTTGACGGTGACCGGAGCCGGCACCGTGAACGGGGAACGCCAACCGCTCGCCGCCAACGTACAGATTAGGAGTTTTCACTGAGCGGCTTCTCGCGGGGGCCCTGGCCAGCCACCACGTGCGCCACGCCGGCAATCGCAAAGCACTCATTCCATCTATCAATTGCTGCGGCCTGCACGAGACGCGATCTCCCCAATGCTGCGTCTCCCTACATCAGTTCGGCGATGAAGGACTTGGCGATATCGGGGGGGATGCGGTTGTCCTGCTTGACGAGCGGACCAGCATTCAAGACGGGCTCAGCGCCGTGGAGCGTGGGCACGTCGGTTCGCTCGAAAAATCTTCCGATCGGGATCTCATCGCCCCATAGCAGAGATTTCTCCATCGCCGCGCCCCAATCGGTGGGATCGTACTCAGGATTGTCTTCGAGCTTCTTCACCCGTGGACGGAACCATTGGAAGGTGTTGTCGTGGTTGTACGTGACGCATGGGCTGAAAACGTCGATAAACGAAAAGCCCTTGTGCTCGATGCCGCGCTTGATCAGCTCGACGAGGTGCTTTTGATCGGCGCTGAAACCGCGCGCGACGAAGGTTGCCCCCGCGGCCAGAGCCAGCGAAATAGGATTTACCGGCGCCTCAATGTTCCCATAGGGCATGCTCTTGGTCTTCATGCCAACGCGGCTGGTGGGAGAGGTCTGGCCGGTAGTGAGGCCATAAATCTGGTTGTCCATCACGAGATAGAGCAGGTCGACGTTGCGGCGCATCGTGTGCATGAAGTGGTTGCCGCCAATGCCGAATCCGTCGCCATCGCCGCCCGTGACCAGTACGGTCATCGCATGATTGGCCAGCTTCATTCCCGTGGCCACGGCCAGAGACCGGCCGTGCAGTGTGTGCATGCCATACGTGTCGATGAAGCCGGGAAAGTTTGACGAGCATCCGATGCCGCTGATGGTGGCCACCTCGTGCTTCGGAATCTGCAACTCGACGAGCGCCTTCTGAACGGCGGCGAGCACGCCAAAATCGCCGCATCCGGGACACCAGTCGGGATCGACCTTGCCCTTGAAGTCAGCCATCACCATCGCTTTGGGAGCCACTACATCGGTCGTCGCCATCTTTGGTTCTCCTTCACGTCTTGTCTAAACCATCACTTCGTGTGCCGGCACGGAGAGCTTGGTCTTGCCCGCAAGCTGGTCCCGCACCGCTTCGACGATGTGGTGCGGCATGAACGGCTCGCCGTCATACTTGCGAATGTGCCCCTTAGGAACAAAGCTGGTTTCGCTGCGCAGGTAGCGGGCGAACTGGCCACTGTAATTGTTCTCGACGATGATGGTGTGCCGTGCGCCTTTTAGCAGGTCGAGGATCGCGTCTCCATGTAGAGGCACAAGCCAGCGTATGGGGAGATGATTGGCGGAAACGCCCTCCTCCCGTAAAAGCTCGCAGGCCTCGTCAATCACCCCGTAGGTCGAGCCCCAGCCGATCAGCGTGACGTCGGCGTTAGCCGGACCCTGGAGCTGCGGCAGCGGAACCATGGCCGCGATGCCATCCATCTTGCGCATGCGCTTTTCCATCATGGCGCGGCGCTTCACCGTGTTGGTGTACTCGTCGCTGATCAACACGCCGTCTTCGTCGTGCTCGTCGCTCGACACCGTGTGCGTGTGGCCGGGCACGCCGGGAATGGCGCGCGGAGACACGCCACTCTCGGTGATCTTGTATCGCTTGTAGGTTTCGTGATCACCAGACCCGTTCGACGTAATCAGTTCGCCGCGATCGATCACAGGATGGAAGTCGAGTTCCTTCGGATCGACGCTGAGCCGCCCCTCGGAAAGCAGCAGATCGCAGAGCACGATTCCCGGACACTGGAAGCGATCGGCAATATTGAATATCTCCGGGATCAGTTTGAAACAGTCGCCTATGTCGAGGGGAGCGGCAATGACCCTCGGATAGTCGCCAAAGGCCGCGCCCAGCATCTGCCACAGATCGCCCTGCTCGGTCTTGGTGGGAACGCCGGTGGACGGGCCGGCGCGCTGGCAATCGATGACCACGATCGGAATCTCTGCCTGCGCCGCCAGGCCAAGGCCCTCGCTCATGAGCGCAAAACCGCCGCCTGAAGTGGCGCACATGGCACGAACCCCGGCGTGCGCGGCTCCAATCGCCATGTTGATCACGCCAATCTCGTCCTCCACCTGGCGAACCATGATCTCCGCTTTCCGCGCGTGCTCCGCCATCCAGTGCAGAACGCCCGTGGAGGGGCTCATCGGATATGCGGAGTAGAATTTTACGCCCGCCGCCGCGCCACCCATCGCCAATGCGGCATTGCCGCTAAGCACGGCATAACGGGTCTCGGTCATGGGGAGCGGCCACTCGAAAGGTTTGAAATTTTGCGTCGCATAATCGTAACCGGCGCGCGCCAAGCCGACGTTTTCGTCGATGACCTTCTGCTCTTTCTTGCGGAACTGTTCCGCAAGTACGCTTTCCAGAGCAGGGAATCCGACGCCCATCATGCTAAGGGCTGCACCAATAGCGAGCGTGTTCTGCGCAACTTTGTTCTTGCTGATATCGGCGAGTTTCGAAACCGGGATGGGACACATCTGCACTCCGGCTGCGGGAGTACCCGGCTGAATCAGGTCCGCATTGTAGAGGCAGGCCCCGCCGGCCGAAAGCAGACCCAGGTGCCGGTCCATCGTGTCCTGATTGAGCGGAATCAGCAGGTCGATCCGGTCGCCCATATTGGAGATTTTGTCAGGGCCGGTGCGAATTGTCAGGAAGGTATGACCGCCGCGAATGATGGACTGATAGGCGTTGTAGGCATTCAGATGCAATCCGCGGCGGCTGAAAATCTTCGCGAAAATATCGCCGGGCGTGGCGACACCCTGACCGGCGGCGCCTCCCACACCTACAGCGAACGACTGTCTCATAAACATCTCCCCAGGCTGGCCCACTGAGTTTCAGAGCCTGACGCCAGAGAACTATCGAGCACAGGGATTCTACGGCCCGCTAGAAGTGTAGGCAAGTACCCGGTGGAATTGATTGCAGGTTCGTCACCTGTGCTGGCGGGAATAGCTGCGCGGCGATTCGGTGCAGTCTATTCTTTACGCGCGGCGACGACGCGGTCGTTCTCCAGCTCCAGCATGACGGACTGAATCAGTTCCTTCGCGCCGTTGATCTCACCCAGCACGGTCTCCAGGTCGAGCGCAGGCTTCGATGGGTTGCGCTGCGACGCGCAGTAAACTCCGTGCTGCCCAACCAGGATCAGCGCATCGGTCAGCATATCCAGAGACACGGCCAGCCGCCCACGCGCCTTGCCCATCATGAATTCATACTTCTCCAACTCGTCTCGGCGATGAAGCAGTGAGGACATGCCGTCTACCATTCCTTCGCAGGAGTGTCGACCTCGACAGCGTCTTCTGGCGGGCCTTTCCAGCGCAGGACTGGCTTGCGTGCCGCCCCCGTTTCATCGAGGCGCGAGATGCGCGTCGCATGCGGAGCCGTAATCACCACCTGCGGATTCTCCTCGACCTCTCGAGCAATCTGTCGCATGGCATCGACGAACAGATCCAGCTCTTCTCGCGATTCGCTCTCCGTCGGCTCGATCATCAGCGCGCCGGGCACGATCAGCGGAAATGACGTTGTGTAGGGATGAAAACCGTAGTCGATCAACCGCTTGGCGATATCGCCGGTCTTCACGCCGTTCTTCACCTGCCGTTTATCGCTGAAGACCACCTCGTGCATCGAAGGCGTGGTGTATGGCAGTTCGTACACGTCTTCCAGCTTTTTGCGGATGTAATTCGCGTTCAGCACCGCGTCTTCCGTCGTCTGCCGCAGGCCATCCGGTCCATTCGCCAGCGTGTAGGCCAGCGCGCGAACAAACATGCCAAAGTTGCCGTAGAGCATGCGTACCCGTCCCACCGACTTCGGACGGTCGTAGTTCCAGTGCAGCAATCCATCTTCACCTTGAGCCACGACAGGGCTGGGCAAAAACGGCTCCAGAATCTTCTTGCATGCCACGGGACCCGATCCCGGACCACCTCCGCCGTGCGGCGTCGAGAAGGTCTTATGCAGATTCAGGTGCATCACATCCACGCCGAAGTCACCGGGCCGCGTCTTTCCGACCAGCGCGTTCATGTTCGCGCCGTCCATATAGAGCAGCGCGCCCTTATCGTGCAGCACATCGGCGATCTTGTGAATCTCGTTTTCGAAGACGCCGATTGTCGAAGGATTCGTCAGCATCATCGCTGCCGTATCTTCGTTGACGATCTGCGCGAGTGCCGCCACGTCCACGCCGCCCTGCGCGTTCGATTTCAAATTGATGACCTGGTAGCCGCAACTCGCAGCGGTTGCGGGATTCGTCCCATGCGCCGAGTCGGGAATGATCACAGTCTTCCGCGCATTTCCCTTCGACTGGTGATAGGCGCGCGCCAACAGGATGCCGGTGAACTCACCATGCGCGCCCGCCGCCGGCTGCAGAGTGATCGCGTCCATGCCGGTGATCTCGATCAGGCAATCCTGCAAAAGCTTGACGATCTCGAGCGCTCCCTGCGACAGCGATTCCGGCTGATAGGGATGCGCCTCCGCAATCCCCTCCAGCCGCGACACCAACTCGTTGACGCGCGGGTTGTACTTCATCGTGCAACTACCGAGCGGATACATCCCCAGATCGATCGCGTAATTCCAGGTTGAGAGCCGCGTGAAGTGGCGGATAATCTCGATCTCACTCAACTCCGGCAGCGCTCCCACATCGTCGCGTACTGCGCCGCCAAGGAGCGCAGCCGCGTCCACTTCCGGAACGTCGAGCGGCGCGAGCCGATAGCCCTTCTTGCCCGGCGAGGATTTCTCGAAACTCAAGCCTTCATTCTGGGTGAGATGAGCTGTTACTTTGCGCATGGTGCCTACAAATCCATCCGTTGTTGCCATCAACTCCTCAAATCCTGCAGCGAACCTGTTTATCGCGCCTCAGCCGCCACCGGTGCATCTGCCAATACAGAGGCCGCAGCGTCGATCTGTTTTCTTGTCGTCAGCTCGGTCGCGCACCACAGCGTCGCGTTGCCCAGCTCCGGATACCACTTCCTCAACGCCAGGCCACCGATGATCTTGCTCTCCAGCAGCCGAGCACTCAGTTGCTCCGGATCCTCATCCGTCTGCAGCACAAATTCGTGGAAGCGCGGCGTTCCCGCAAACAGCAGCTTGCCCTGCGCACCCAACGTATCCGCCGCATACTTGGCCTTCGCCAGATTCTGGACCGCCAGATCGCGCATCCCCTGCTTGCCATAGACAGTCAGGAAGATAGTCGTCATCAGCGCGACCAAAGCCTGATTTGTGCAGATATTCGACGTCGCCTTCTCGCGCCGGATATGCTGCTCGCGCGTCGACAGGGTCAGCACAAATCCGCGCCGTCCTTCCGTGTCCTTGGTCTCGCCCACCAGCCGACCGGGCATCTGCCGCAGATATTTCTCTTTCGCTGCCAGCACGCCGCAGTAGGGACCTCCATAGCTCAGCGCCACGCCAAACGACTGAGCCTCCATCGATACGATGTCCGCCTCAACAGGAGGCTGCACGATGCCCAGCGAAACGGCTTCAGCGACGGACACGATCAGCAGCGCGCCCTTTTTGTGCGCGATCTCTGCAATCTCCGGAATGTCCTCGATCACTCCGAAGAAGTTCGGTGACTGCACCAGCACACACGCGATCTCGTCTGTCACGGCCTTCTCGAGCGCGGCGAGATCGATGCGACCGTCCTGCCCGTACCCAACCTCGCGCGCGTCGTGACCCTGATGCTGCGCATACGTGTGCATCACCTCGCGATACTCCGGATGCACAGTGCGCGCTACTAGCACACCATCGCGACCCGTGATGCGCACCGCCATCATCACCGCTTCCGCCGCGCCGGTTGAGCCGTCGTACATGGACGCGTTCGCGATATCCATGCCGGTCAGCTCGCAGATCATCGTCTGAAATTCGAAGATCGCCTGCAGCGTGCCCTGAGTAATCTCTGCCTGGTAGGGCGTGTACGAAGTAAGAAACTCGCCGCGCTGGACTAACGAATCGATCACGACGGGACGGTAATGCCTATACATCCCCGCGCCCAGAAAACTCGTGTAGCCATTCGCGTTCTTCGCAGCGGCTGCCTTGAAGTAGTCGATGATCTCCGACTCGCCCATTTGTCGCGGAACTTTTAGGTCGCGCGTCAGCCGATATTCTTCCGGAATGGCGGTGAAAAGATCGTCGATCGACGAAGCACCGATCTCCCGCAGCATTGCTGCGCGTTCGGCATCGGATTTTGGCAGATAACGCATGCTCTTCCTTTTGTTCGAACCTGATTACTTGCCCGTTTCTTCGGCGGTGAACTTCTCATATTCTTCGGCCGACAGCAGCGCGTCCAATTCAGACGGGTCGCTCAATTCCACCTTGATGATCCAGGAAGAGTGGGCGTCGGTATTGATCTTCTCAGGCGACGTAGCCAGTTCCTCATTTACTCCTGTAACCGTGCCGGTTACAGGTGAGTAGAGATCGGAAACCGCCTTCACCGATTCCACGCTTCCAAACGCCGAGCCTTTCTCGACCTTTGTGCCCACCTTCGGCGCATCGACGAACACAATATCGCCGAGCGAGTTCTGAGCATAGTCCGTAATGCCTACTGTACCGACACTCCCGGCTACTTCAATCCACTCGTGCTCACGCGTGTACTTGTACTTTTCCGGATAAGCCATTCGATCGTTCTCTCCCCTATGCTTGCTCGTTACGCTGTTTTCTTCGGCCTGCGATAGAACGGCGTGGGCACAATCCGTGCCTTCACCGGATTTCCACGCACTTCAACCGCGACCTCGCCATCCACCACCGCCAATTCAGTTGGCACATAGGCGAGCGCAATATTCTTCTTCAAAAAAGGAGCAGGCGAGCCGCTTGTCACAACGCCGATCTTTTTCCCTGCTGCGTCGAGCACGGCATAGCCGTCGCGTGCGATGCCGCGCTCCACCACCTCCAGACCCACCAACTTTCGTGCGGGCCCACCCTCGGCCTGAATCGTCTTCAACGCTTCCGAGCCGATGAACGGCTCTTTTTCGAGCTTCAAAAAGCGATCGAGATGCGCCTCGAAGACATTGATCTTGTCGGAGATTTCATGCTCGTACAGCGACATCGCCGACTCCAGCCGCAGGGTGTTACGCGCGCCCAGCCCGCAGGGCAGAATGCCGAATTCCTTGCCTGCCTCCAGCACTTCATTCCACACGCGCTCGCTCGTCGCTACGTCAGACGGCACATAAATCTCGAAGCCGTCTTCGCCGGTGTATCCGGTGCGCGCAATCAGCGTGTTTGCGAGTCCGCATACCGTGCCCCACTTGAACCAGTACCCCTTGATCGAACTCAAATCCACCTTCGTCAGCTTCGCCAGAGTCTCCGCGGCCTTCGGCCCCTGGATCGCCAGCTGCGTGTAGTAGTCGCTGTAATCGTTCGCGTGACAGTTAAAGCGCTGGACGTTCGATTTCACCCAGTGGAAGTCCTTCTCCCGCGTCCCCGCATTGATCACGATCAGATAATCGTTGCCGCTCAGTTTGTGAACGATCACGTCATCCACAAACGTGCCCTGCGGATACAGCATTGCCGAATAGTGCGCCTGCCCCTCCTGCAGTTTTGAGGCATCATTCATCGAGATATGCTGCACAGCATCGAGCGATCCCGGTCCACGCAGCTGAATATCGCCCATGTGGCTCACATCAAAGAGCCCCACGCCCGTGCGCACTGCCATGTGCTCGGCAATCAGCCCGGAGTACTCGACCGGCATATCCCAGCCGCCAAAGTCCACCATCTTCGCGCCAATGCGGCGATGCATGACGTTCAGCGGAGTCTTACGAAGCGCACTTGGAGCAGAGGTAGCCACTTTTGGGAGTCCTTCCGGCAGGAAAGTCTGGAACTTTTTACGTTATAGCATTTTCAGGGACGATGCATTCCGAAGCCGGTGACCCCCAAGTCGACGCGACCAGCAGGAAGCGGCGACCTGGAAGGAATTCGACAAGGGCACATCGATCCCTGGAAATGCTCCAGCGCGGCAACGGGTGCCGATGGGCACGGGAGGCTGCCCTTAAACTCCATCCCAGAACGTGCGGAGCTCGTCAATCGGAGATCACCTCTTTCAACTCTTTCTCCAACAGTATCTTGAGCTTCGCTTTTCCCACATTAGAAATGAGCGCGTCGACTGTCTCACGGGCGACAAGGTCCTTGAAGCCCGTACCCAATAAGCTCTCCAGCAAAGGCGTCGTGACCGCGTGCAGGCGATTTACAGCCCAATCCAGGACCTGGTTGACGCGGGCCGTACTGATTGTCGCGCGGACGGGTTTAGGAACTTCGGGCAACGCGGTGCCGCAGAGCGGGATGATCGGCAGGGTAGTAAGGCCTTTGGCATCGGTGCTGGCGAAATCAGCCATCACGGACGCCCGCGTCGCGGCGTCTAGTTTGTTCAAACCTGCGTCGATTATGGGATTTGCGATCGCGAGTCGGAAATGGTCTCTCAGAAGCTTTTGGCAATTACGCTGTCCGAGTTGATAGTCGTGTGCACGAAGCCTCGCTCGAAGAATCCGCCAAATGCGCTGAGCAGTCCGCACTGCAGCGCCTCCTTGTCCGGCAATCCACTGTCAGAGGGAGCGAGCACAAACCGGCTGTACGAACTGCCGCTCATGACTGCCGCGAGCGACTCGCCCAGGAAGCGCGATTGCGAAATCAGGGCTGTGAACAGATTGGGCAGCATGCCGAAGACGCTGCTGTTCTTCGCGAAATCGTATTTGGGATCGAAGAGGAAATCAGCCGGGAATGGAGCCACAGTCAGGACGGCGCAATTCGCCTTGTCCGGATCGGGCGGATTTGCAAGTTCTCCCGTCTTCTTGTTTACCGTTGCATTTGGATTGTGGATCGCCAGGTAATCGTGCGCCAGTTGAAACGGATCGTTGTCTGTGACTCCGCCGTCGACGTTGAGCGTAGTAAAGATATCGCTTTCTTTCAATGGCCAGTGTGGCCGCACTCTTGCAGGGCTCGTATCGGAAACTGGCTCCCACGGGGAGTAGTAATAATCCTTCGCGCTGCGGTCGATCGTGCGCGGAGCGAGAAACAGCGGAAAAGCTCCCGTCGCTTTCGCAGCATCTTTGAGAAGCGGCCAAGCGCCTGCATTCATGCCCTCGTTGTTCGTACTCAGTGGAAGCGGCTTTGCCGATGGCGCAAGCGGAGGCGCGCCCAGGCCCGGAACGGTCTCGAACTGCAGTTTGTCTCCGTAGTAAGCCGTGTCTTCTTCAGCCGACCCCGCTGCGTCGCCGTTCAGCGAATATGGCGTACCGCGCACGTTGGTCAGCGTGAGAAAGAGCGTCAATGAGTCGGAGACATAAGGCCGCTGCGTCGCCGGATCCGGCGTCAAAGCATAATCGGCGATCTGGTCGATAATCGTCGAATCCAGCAGCGAGATTACCGGAGCGCCATCGGCCAAGTCTCTCTGCTGCAGCAGCCACTCGATATCGATCTTGTTCACCCAGCTCTCGTAGAACCGGTTATTCGTATTCACGACCGACGGATCGGCGGGATTCCGAATATGCTCAAACTCACCCTGCAGCATCACGGAAGCGATCGCCGCGCACATGCCGCCTGCCGAGGCTCCCGAGAACACGTCAATTGAAATATCGTGCATGGGCACTGCGGGATTCGCGGTCGCCTTCGCCGCATACCACTGCTCGAGCGCCTCGGTCAGAAAGTCGAGGACACCAGCCGTATATGCCCCTGCCGACACCGCCCCCGCCATATTGATGCCAAGGTGAAAAGTTCCATCGTCTTCCCATTTCCGGGGATTCCATTGTCCGTTCATTGAATAGCCTCGTCGTGCAGAGAAAGTCGAAGGAAAGCATGCGGGCCCGCGGACAGGTTAGGAGAAGCCTTGCGAGCGTGCAGTTTTCGCCGCCAAAGTATAGATCAATCGCACGACGCATTGTGAAAAGGTGTTGGCCGGCCCGCTTGCCTCCGTTGTCCCAAAGAAAAATGCGCGCCGCTGATGCAGTGCGCATTCGCAATTTCGAGATCGCTCTATCGACGAACCTGATCTCGGCCGAGGCGATAAACCAGTCCCACCGAAATCCCGAAATCCGTCCGGATGCCGGAGCTGCCAAAATCCGTCAGTATCGCGTCAGGAGAAACCCGGAACGCCAGTCTCGAAGAACGATTCAGGTCTACTGAGCCGCCGAGCGCGCTCGCGAACGCTACCTGATTGCTGTAGAAGCCCACCGCTAATGGAGGAACCTTCTGCCCCTGCTGGTTATAAAGGGCCGACTCGAAATTGCCGTGGTCTCCGCCGAACAGGGCGTGAAATGTAGTCGTAACGTGCTGATTGCTCGGGCCGCGATATTCCGGACCGGCCATAAACATGGTCTGGCTCACGAAAGGCCCGCGAATACCGTAAGGATTCGGCTGCGCGCCGCTGGTTCCGTAATACCCGCGAATATTTCCCGTCAGCCCAAGACGCGTTGTAAACCAGCGCGTTCCCTGCACATCGAAGCCGCCAAGATTTGACCCCTGAACCAGTTGCGGACCGGCTGTGAAACGCGTGTAGGCGAATCCGCCATAGACTTCCCAACGATTGTCGTACCGCACTCCCGACAGAGGCGTGCTGGGCGCTACCACCGGCTGTTTGTACTGCGCCTGCGCATTATTTTGTAAGAATGGCAGCAATGCAATCGCCGCCAGGATGAACACAATCTTCCGCACGTCCTTCAACAGACACAACCTCCAAGAACCTGGCTCTGCGGGTGCCGTCCTTCAATGGTTAGAATGCCCGCAACACCTCTCCGCAATGTTTCAACGATACATGGCGAACGGGCCTTCTGTCCCGCCAGGCGCAAATCCATTCACGCTTCTGCTCTCGTATTCATAGAAGGAAAATGTCATCGACCGGGCACAATGCAACCCGATGCGGCCCTGTGCGACAATGACAGCAGCGAAAAGGATATTCGCTTTCCGGCGGATTTTGAGAACTGCCGGATTCCGGGAGACGACTTTATGCTCGATAACCTCTTTACACCCACCCATCTCATCATCATTCTGGTCATTGCCCTCTTGATCTTCGGTCCGCGCAAGCTGCCTGAACTCGGCAAGGGTCTTGGCGAAGGTCTTAAAGGCTTCAAGGATGGCATTAAGGGAGCGACCAGCGACCCGGCCAAGCAGGAGAACGTTGCCAAGTCTGAAGCCACGCCGCAACCCAAGTAATCTTGCGGCGCCCGGACTTCTTGCTGGAACTCAGACACATCCGCTCTGAGTTACAGAACCCTATTCCTCTTCAGGCAGAAATCAGCGCAACGGCTGCAAGCGCCAGGACCATCCCCGCCATCTGGCTGCGCGTCGCCCGCTCCTTCAGAAACCAGGCCGCCAGCAGCATCGTTCCCGCCGGATAGAGCGAAGACAGCACCGCCGCCACGTCCAATCGTCCCGCGAACGACGCCAGCACATAGAAAAGATTACCGGTCGTATCGAGAAGTCCCGCCAGCGCGGCCGGCAGAAACGCGCTACGCCATGAAAAGGAGGCCTTTGCCGGTGAGCCTTGTCCGCGCATCCACAACGCAAGGCCGAACGCGCCAGACACTACAGTGGAGGCCACTCGCATCAGTGTAAGCGCCCACGGGAGGCTCTGCACGGCCGCTACGTGGAGGAGCACCAGTGAAGTGCCGCAGCCCACACCTGCCAGCACCGCCAGGCCCAGACCACGCGGATGCGGTTTGTCTCCTGGCGTATACGCGATCAGCCAGATCGCGACCGCCGCGACGGCGAATCCGATCAGCCTCACCACACCGGCATGGCCTTCCAGCAGATAGGAATAGAGCACAGGCAGAGTCGCAGTGACCACACTGCAAGTCGCCGCCGCCAGTCCCATGGAGCCCAGCGACAGAGCCGCATACAGCGCCATCAGCCCAATGCTGCCCGAAGCGCCGGCCAGCAGACCCAGAAAAATATGCGCGGGAGGCGGTTCATGGCGCACCGCAACAATTCCAAGCAGAACAAGCAGGCTTAGGCCATGCGCGATGAAGACGACCAGAGCAGGAGCGGCCCGCTTGGTGGCGAGACCGCCTGAAAAATCCCCCGCTCCCCAGATCGCCGAAGCAGTCAGGCCGAAAGCAACGGCCTGACCGCCGACAGAGGTCACGGCGTTACGTCAGCCAATGAGGGATAGTAGCCCTGCTTGGTGTCTACATCCAGACCGGGAATACCTACGACCTGCACCTCGATCGAATGGTACTTGCTGCTCAGCGCTCCGGAGCGGCTGTAGTAGCCCAGCGTGTACTGCGTGCGCACCGACTCGGTAATCCTGGCAAAGCTCAGCTGGATGCCGTTCTCCGAGAGTTCGGCATCGAGCGATCCACCCGTTTGCGAAGCATACTTCGGCATCACATTATTGGTAGGCAGCAAGGGTAGATGAAGTTTGTCCAGATATCCGATTCCCCACACAGCCGAGTCGCCCACCATCGTTCCGTAGACGGAAATCTTGTTTGTCAGCAGGTAACGGACAACTTCCTTGAGCGAAGCCTTGCTGCCCGCCTCCTTGCCGTCGGTGATTACATAGAGAATGCGTCGCCGGCCCTTGGGCTGTTTTGCCAGCGCCTTGGCCGCATCCAGAATGGCGTCATTGAGCGGATGAACATCCTTCGGCGCAGTGATAAAACCAACCCCGGAGTTGCGTTGCGGGCTCAGGTTGGGGTCGACCGTTTGTCCGTTGATCACCGGACCGGTCGCCAGAGGTCCCGTTGAGATCGGCATGCCCATATCGCGGCCCTCTCTTTTTGCCCGATCCAGCGCCTGCGGCAGCCGGGGCCCCTGGGAAGCCGTAAAGTCGGTCACCATTTGCGAGCTTGTGTCATATGTGAAAACGGCGACCGTGTCCGCGGGAGAAAACGCGCCGGTCAACGCAGAAAGGCTCTTGTTAACTTTCTTCATCACGTCCGACGGAAGGCTCTGGTCGATCACGAACGCCACTGAAAGGGGCAGGGGATCAACCGAAAAGAACCGGATATTCTGGCGTTGTCCGTCTTCGTAAATCCGGAACTGGCGGTAGGTGAGTCCGAAAACCAGGTTGCCCTTCTTATCGCGCACCGTCACCGGCACATCGATGAAGTTAACCGGCACATGGATCAGGAACGACTCGGTCTGGCCGGGTTTGGGAGTCTCCGGCGGCTCCTGCTGAAAGTTGTCCGGCTGGGATTGTGCCGGCGGCTGCGCGGGCAGCTGGTTCTGCGGAGCAGCATGGTCACCTTGCTTGGAATCGGCAGTGGTTCCGCTGCCCGGCGTTACCTGACCTTTCAAATCTGAAAGTCCGGATGGCGCCGGCGCGTCCGGAATGCTCGGGGCCTGCGGTTGTTGCTGCTGCTGTTGTTGTTGCGCGGCTCCTAAAAGAAACAGGGACAACGCGATTACCAAGGCGCCTTGCGTCACCAGAACTCCTCCAACTACCTGCTACGACTGGCCTTACCGGTGCAGTTCGACCATTATCGCAGGAAACGTCTACGCCTGGCTTGCACGCCACGGAACAGCCGTCTATAAGTCTATTTTTCACTCGCGCTAGACGTGCCTGAACCTGCCGGTCAGTCGCCGGAAGCGTATGCTCAGACTATCAGATTCACAGTTTGCGGCCGGTGTTTCACCCCGGCCTCCAGATTGATGTCGTCACGCAGAACTTTCCACACTGAAACCCGTCTAAAAGGTGTTTATGCTTCGTCTAAGCCGCTCACTCACCGCGTTTGCCCCTACCGCTCTCCTGCTCGTCCTTGCTCCATTCGCTGTCTCGTTCGCCGCAGCTCCCCTGGCCTGCGCACAAACCGCGCCTTCGCCCGACGCCCCGCCGGTGAGCACAGTGCCGGATGCGCCCGAGGAGGAGCAGCCGGCCGCCACCACCCTCAGGGTCAATGTCAACCTGGTCAGCCTCTACTTCACCGTCCGCGACAAACACAACGGTCTGGTTTCGACGCTCACCAAAAAGGATTGCGGCATCCTCGAAGACAAGCAGCCGCAGACCATCAAGAATTTCTCTTCCGAGGCCGACTTGCCTCTGACGCTTGGCATCCTGCTCGATACCAGTGGCAGCCAGCAAAACGTTCTCTACCTGGAACAGCAGGCCGGCGGCAATTTCCTGCGCGACATCCTCCGCCCGAAAGACGAAGCCTTCCTTGTCACCTTCGACGTCGGCGTCAACCTCGAACAGGACTTCACGAACAATGCCAATGAGCTGATCCGCGCTATGGATAAGGCACAGATCAACACTGCAGGCGGTAACGGTTCCATGGGAGTCCCGGGCATCGGCCAGGGGCCGATCCCCACGCAGGGCGCGCCCAAGGGTACGCTGCTCTACGATGCCGTTGCCCAGGTATCAAATGACAAGCTGCGCACTGAGACGGGCCGCAAGGCTTTGATCTTGCTCACCGACGGTGAGGATGAAGGCTCCGTCACCAAGCCCAACCAGGCCATTGAAGCCGCGCAGAAGGCCAATGCCATCATCTATGTCATCCTCATTGCCGACCGCCCGTTCTACGCCTACCACGGTCCCTTCGGCTATACCGGCGATATGCAGATGCGCAAGCTCACCGAGGAAACCGGTGGCCGTGTTATCAACGTCGGCAACAACGGCAAGAAGATGGAAGATGCCTTCGCGCAGATCGAGCAGGAACTCCGCACGCAATATCTGGCCAGCTACACGCCCACCAACAACAAACTGGATGGAGGCTACCGCAAGCTTGATATCTCCTGCCAGGGCGACGGCCTGAAGATCCAGGCGCGCAAGGGCTACTACGCCATCGGAGAACCCCAGTAGCAACGGGAGTCTGCCCTTCTAGGAAATCTCCGGCAGATTTGCGTTGAACTGAATTTTCGGTAGTTCTTCCACTGCCCTGCGCAGCGAGCGCTCCCAGCTCCCGTGGATCAGTCTCAGCTCCGGATCGTCGGCCGTAAATCGCCGGTAGCAATCGAGCTTCAGCTTGTCGTTCTCATACAGAAGCATCTCGATCGGCGGCCCCACCGTTACATTCGATCGCATCGCCGCGTCGAAGGACAGCAGCGCATAAATGGCCGCCACATCCAGCGGCGTCGAACCATATTCGATGCCACGATCCAGCACCGGACGCCCATACTTGCATTCCCCTATTTGCAGATACGGCGACTCCTGGGTCGCGCTCAACGGATTCCCTTGCGGGTAGATCAGATAGAGTTGCGGCGCCTCGCCTTTCACCTGACCGCCCAGCAGCAGATTGATGTTGAAGCTGAAGTCGTCTCGCTCGAGCGCCGCCCGGTCCATGTCCGAGACGCGCCGTACGCAATCCCCAACCGCGCGCGCCGCCTTATACATCGTATTTGCTTTCGCCAGCCCCTCGCCCGCATCGAACTCGTCGCGCAGCAGCGTCACCACGGACTGCGTAAGCGACAGGCCGCCGCTCGTCAGAACCACAAACGCATGTTCCCCGGGGCGCACAAAGGTATGCATCTTGCGGCAAAGATTCACCTGGTCATATCCAGCGTTCGTGCGAGAGTCGGATGCCATGACCAGTCCCTGATGGGTCATTATTCCGAGACAGTAGGTCAAATCGTTCCTTTCGTAAGAAAAAAGACAAAAGAGCTTTTAAATTGAATAATAAAACTGTATCCGAAGACGGAGTCAGCAGCTTTCACCGCATCTCAATATCAGCGTTCTGCTTCCAAGCTGGCCGACTATCCCCAAAAAGAGATTATTCTGAGACATCATCCATGCTGATTCGCCTGGGTTACGACCTTCAGTTCTTCCTGCCCGCTCCGGTTTCCTTTGTGGCCATGCTGCACGTCCATCCCTCGCGTGTGGACGACCTGCGCGAACCGGACCTCCTGCAGATCGATCCTGCTCTCTCGCTCCACAGCTACATCGATAGCTTCGGCAACGTCTGCACGCGCTTCGACGCTCCGGCGGGCCCCTTGCGGCTCTCCAACAGCACCCTTATTGAAGACTCTGGGGAGCCCGATCCCGTTGATCTTTCGGCCGTCGAGCACCCCATCCACGAACTGCCCAGCGATGTCCTCCAGTTTCTGCTCAGCAGCCGTTACTGCGAAGTCGACCGCCTCTCCAATGTCGCGCTCGATCTCTTCGGGCATCTGCCGCCCGGATGGTCCCGTGTGCAGAGCATCTGCGAATGGGTCCACAACAAAATTCTCTTTGGATACCAATACGCCCGCTCCACAAAAACCGCGCTCGATGTCTTCACCGAGCGCCAGGGAGTCTGCCGCGATTTCCAGCACCTGGCCATTACCTACTGCCGCGCGCTCAACATTCCCGCGCGCTACGCCACCGGATACCTCGGCGATATCCGCATCTTTCCGCCGCCGACGGCGCCCATGGACTTCAGCGCCTGGTTCGAGGTCTACCTCTCCGGCCGCTGGTGGGCCTTCGACGCTCGAAACAACAACAGTATGCCGCGCATCGGCCGCATCTTGATGGCCACAGGTCGCGACGCCTCCGACGTGGCTCTTACGACATCGTTCGGCACCGCTAACCTGACGCACTTTTTCGTGGTCTGCGACGAAGTGCCCGAACCTGCGGTCTCTACTAGCTGATTCTTATTTCCCGCCAATCAGCTTGCCCTCAAAATATGAAGCGTTCGCCATGTGGCAGGCCGTCGCCGCGTGATTCCCGAAGACTACGTCCTCCACTACCGGCTTGCGCGTGCGCACCGCGCTGAAGAAAGTTGCCAGATGTGGCCGCAGGCCATCCCAGGAAGGCCCGCGATACACATCCACATCTGCAAGAGGATGCTCAGCCAGGATCGGATCGTTCTTCTCCTGCCAATCGTGGAGGTACTCCTTCCGCAGCGCCGCAGGGTAGCTCTGGGAGTAATAGCTCGGGCTGGTGTTGATTCCAAGCTGCGGTATAAAGGCTACCGAATTGTTCGAGATCTCAACCACTCCCTTCGATCCCATCACTCGCGTCACTTCGGGAGTCTCCGTCCCCAGCGTCAGGCGCACGGAAACGTGAATCTTGCCGTAATCGAGAATCGTGTTCTGCACATCGGGCATATTACGCCCGTCCTTCCAGCGCTCGATGCCGCCCACCGTGAAGACCTTATCGGGAACCTGGTTGATGCCGGTCACAAACTGCATCCCGCTCACCAGGTGGACCATCAGGTCGCCCGCCATGCCCGTCCCATACTGATGCCAGCAGCGCCAACGCGCAAACGTAAGTGGATCGAACGGCTTCTTCGGGACATCTTTCTGCCAGGTCTCCCAGTCGAGGTTCTCGGGCGACAGATCCGGAGGGGGCGGATACTCCCATGCGCCATCCGGCGTGTTGCGCCCCAATTGCAGCTCCGCCTGCAGCACGTCGCCAATGGCGCCGCTCGCCACCAGTTCCTGCGCTTTGATGAAGATGGCCGAACTCACTCGCTGCGAACCCACCTGTACGAACTTGCCGGTCCGCTCGACCGCCTTCACCATCTCCGCGCCCTCGGCGATCGTGTGCGACATCGGCTTCTCGCAGTAAACGTCCTTGCCCGCGCTCAGCGCATCCACAACGACCGTCTTATGCCAGAAATCCGGCACCGCGACGATCAGGCACTCGATGGATTTGTCATCCAGCAGCTCCTGATATCGCCGCGTCGTCTTGATGTCCGGCCCGGCAATCTCACGAGCCAGCGTGTGCCGTCCGTCGTAGAGATCACTCGCCGCCACGCACTGCACGCCGGACACCGTCACCGCATTCGTCAGCAGCGCAGAACCCTGCGTCCCCACTCCGATAATGCCAAACCGAACCGCATCGCCGGCCGGTACCGTTGCCACCTGCTCAGCCTCCAGATCGAAGGTGCGCGCCGCCAGCACACCACCCAAAGCCGCCCCGCTGCCCGCCCGTAAAAAATCCCGTCTTGAGAAAGGTCTTGGAGCTCCGGTCACGCTAAACATGCGTTTCATCTCCTATTTCGGTGACTGCATCACTATAGTGCAAACGACCGAGGAACCTTCTCCGTCTACTATCCGTACCTCTATGCGAACCACGTCCGGGCACAAACTGTCCGGATTCGGACAACCCCGGACTCCCACAGTCTCACGGACCAAACAAAACGCACACTTTACATTACTGAGACACGGCAAGCCAACTGCTCATGGATACTGTTAGTCAGGAGTCTCTTCTCCCCGATGCAACAGTTTGGAATCTATCGGCTGGATCTTCAGAACGAATGCCTGTGGCAGGCCGAGAAGCAGCTCAAGCTCACGCCGCGTCCCTTTTCCGTCCTGCGCTACCTGGTTGAGAATCCGCAGCGCCTCGTCACCCATGACGAGCTGCTCGAAGCTCTGTGGCCGGAAACCTATGTCCAGCCGCAGGTATTGCGGACCTACATCCTCGAGCTCCGCAAGCTTCTCGGCGACAACCCAGACGAACCGCAATTCATCGAGACCATCCCCAAGCGTGGTTATCGCTTCCTCGCACCCGTCGCAAACGCCGCCGGTTCATCCGCAGGCTCGCCCACTCCCTCGCTCGTCGGTCGCGACTCCGAACTCGCCACCCTGCACGCCCATCTGGCCCGTGCCCGCAATGCCGAACGGCCCACCGTCTTCATCACCGGCGATCCCGGCATCGGCAAGACCGCCCTCATCGACGCCTTCAGCGCTCAGGTCCTTAACACCCCCAAACTACGCATCGCGCGCGGGCAGTCGCTCGAAAGCTTCGGCGGAAAAGAATCCTTCTACCCGGTCCGGGAAGCCCTCAACAGCCTCCGCCACGTCGAAGACGAGAAGGCGCGTGCGCTGCTTGCATCCGCCGCACCCGGCTGGTTTACCCCAAACGCTGCTTCTTCGCCATCGCTCGGCGAAATCTGCGAGGCGCTCGAAGCGCTCAGCCAGACCGATGCTTTGCTGCTCGTCTTTGAAGACATTCACTGGGCCGATTCTTCCACCCTGGACCTGATCGCCGCCCTCGCTCGCCGCCGCGGACGCGCCAGACTCATGCTGCTCTGCAGCTTCCGGCCATCCGACATCGATGCCGAGCACCCTCTGCGTCTCCTCGAGCAGGATCTCCTCACCAGCCGCCGCGGCGAATGGCTGCGCCTCGGCCCCCTCACCAAACAAGCCGTCAAGGAATATCTGCGCCGCGAGCTGATCACCGACGCGCTGCCCTCCGGCCTCTCCAGCCTCATCCATCAGAACTCGGCCGGCAATCCCCTCTTCATGATTGCTACCCTCGATCACCTGCGCACGCAGCGCATTCTCCTCACTGAGAAAGGTCAGGTCACGCTGAGTCTTCCCCTCGCGGAGATCGAGCTGGGCATACCCGACGGCGTCTCCGGCGTCATCGAGCTCCAGCTCGATCGCCTCACCGACCAGGATCGTCTGCTGCTTGAAGCGGGCAGCATCTACGGAACCATTTTTCCCGCCTGGGCAGCGGCCGCTGCTCTTGATCGGGACGTCGAAGCGGTCGAAGAGTCCTATGCCGCTCTCGTACGCCGAGTGCGCCTGCTCTCGATTGCCGGGCAGGACGAATTGCCTGGAGGCACTCGTTCCGCCTTCTATGTTTTTGCCCACGCGCTCTATCGTGAAGTGCTCTACGCACGCCTGCCTGCGGCGCGCCGCGCCCAGTGGCACCTGCGCATTGCCGACCGTCTGCGCTCCATGTTCGCCGGCCAGGAATCTAACGTAGCTCACGAAATCGCCGCCCACACCGAAGCCGGCTCCCGCGCTTCATAGCTCGAGAAATCATCCTTTCGGTTGTAGCCTCGACGAGCCCAACCCCGTTACACTCTCGGGATGGCAATCCCGACCGAACCGATTGGCAGCATCCCTCGCCCTCCGGAGTTGATTCAAGCTATCGCTTCTTTTCAGGCCGGCAAAGTCGCCCCTGAGGTGCTCGACAATGCCTACAGACAGGCTCTTAAGGACACCATCAACCGCCTCGAGCAGACGGGTTCTCCGGTCCTGACAGATGGTGAACAAACCAAGCCCAGTTTCGCGACCTATCCTCTCAGTGGACTCGAAAATCTCGCACCCGATGGGGTCGTGATCCCGTTTGCCGACGGTCATCAACGCCAGTTGCCTCGATTGACAGCTGGACCATTCCGCTACGGAATACATGCCGACAGCTATCTCAAGTCGGCGCGCGCCTTCACCGAACGCCCTGTCAAGCAGGCCGTCATCTCCGCTTCCGCCCTGAGCCTTCTGTATCCTGCAACCGAGATACCCGGCTACCCGCGAGAAGCCTTCATCGCCGACCTCATCAACGAAGCTGAAGCCGATATTCGCGGAGCTCTCGATGGGGGTGCAGCCAATGTGCAGATTGACTTCACCGAGGGGCGGCTCTCTCTCAAGCTCGATCCCTCAGGCGGTCTTCTCCGCAACTTCGTCGATCTGAACAACGAGGTCCTGAACCGCTTCGATCCTGCCCAGCGCTACAAGATTGGCATCCATGTATGTCCTGGCGGCGATCACGATTCAACACACAGCGCCGACGTCGACTATGCGGCGTTCTTGCCCGATCTCTTCAGGATGAACGTCGGCAGATTCTATCTCCAGATGGCGAGCGAGCCGGATAGGAAGCGCATCTTGCGCATCATAAGCCAGCTTGCAGGTCCACAGCATCTCGTTTTCATCGGCGTCATCGACCCCATCAATCCAGTGGTTGAGAATGCGGCCCAGGTCCGTGATCGCGTTATCGAAGCGGCGTTCTTCGTGCCCGTCGAACAACTTGGAACTACCGACGACTGCGGCTTCTCACCCTTCGCCGATGACACGTCCACGGCCCGGGACACTGCATTCCGAAAAATTCGTGCAAGAGTCGAGGGAACGGAGCTCGCGGCCAAAGAGCTGGGTTTCTAAACCAGCCGAGCAAAAGGGTGCCCACTTCCCGCTTTGGAGGCGTGGGCTATACCTACGCGCTAAATGCTCGTATCTCCTTGCGGCGTTTCCGGCGCCTTCACACGCCGCTTCCGCTTCACCGGCGGCCCCGACTTGGGCGCCCGCTGTTTGCCGGTGCCGTTCGTCTTCTCTCCCGGAGTCTCGATCACCGCCCGCATCCAGTACTCGCCCTGCGCATCCACCTCGATACCATGCACCTCGCGCTCGAACCCCGGAAAGCGCTTGCCGAACTCCTCCATCGCCAGAATCAGCTTGATGACGGCGCTGTCTTTCGTTCCCAGCCGCTCGCCCGGCATGGCCACCGGAATCCCCGGAGGATACGGCACCAACATGACGCCAGTGATGCGCCCCGCCATATCGGTGAACTTCACTTTCTCTGTGCCATTACGTAACAGTTTCTGATACGTTTGCGCCGGCGTCAGCACCTGCTCCGTCTCCAGCTCGCACGCCTCACCCACCAGTCCGGTCAGATTCAGCTCGATCACCGCCGCATGCATCTCGTCGCTCAGCTCTTTGAGCGACACATTGCGATACCGGTTGGGATACTTCGCCACCAGCTCTGGCAGCGTCTCTTCGAGCGACGCCTCGGTGTCATAGAGCCTCTTGAATTCGAAGAGATTCTCGAGCAGGCTCCCCCACTTGCCCTTGCTTGTTCCTACCGAGAACAGCACCAGTACCGTGTAATCGCCGGTGCGCGCAATCTCCACGCGCCGCGCGTCCAGAAATTCCGTCAGAATCGCCGCCGGAATCCCCCACTCGGCCACCACTCCCTGCGCGTTGACTCCCGGCATCAGGATCGTCACCTTTGTCGGATCGAGCATGCAGTAGTCGTCCGCGATGTCCGCATCCTGAAAGCCGTGCCAGTCTTCCCCCGGCTTCAGCGTCCAACACTTCGGGTCCGTCGCCAGCAACTCATCCGGAGCCTCCTCGAACAAATGCGTCTGCCCCTCGAGATCTTTCACCTGGTCCGGTTGATAGAGTCGGAAGAACCATCCCCCGCCTCCCTCAGCCGCGCGCAGCCTGTGCGCCACAGACGACATCGCCTTGCGGAAAGTGATCGCATCCTGAATCGTCTCATTCATCAGCGTAGGACCCGCCGGCTCCTCCATCATCGCCGCCGCCACATCCAGCGACGCGATCAGCGGATAGAACGGCGATGTCGTCCCATGCATCATGAACGACTCGTTGAACTGGTCAAATTCGAGCGGCGCTCGCGGACTCAGCTTGATGTGAACCATCGAAGCCATCGAGAACGCCGCCAGCATCTTGTGCGTCGACTGCACTGCAAATAGTGTCGGCCGGTTCGGCATTTCGTCCGGGACATCCATCGCAAAGCGCCCGCGATAGATCTGGTGAAACTTCGCGTACGCATACCATGCCTCATCGAAGTGAACCCGCGGCACGCTCTGCGCCAGCTCAGTCACCACACGATTCACGTCGTAGCACAGCCCGTCGTAGGTCGAATTCGTCACCACCGCATAGGTCGGTTCCTTCGATGCTGCGCCCGCCGTAAGTGGGCTCTCGTCAATGAGCTGTTTGATCGCCTGCGGGCTGAAGCGATGAATCGGAACCAGCCCGATCATGCCGTAGCCGTTGCGCGTCGGCGTGGCAAATACCGGCCGCGCGCCCGTCACTGTCAACGAGTGACAGATTGACTTGTGGCAGTTCGCATCGACCAGAACGATATCGTCCTGCCCGATCACTCCATGCCCGACAATCTGATTCGAAGTCGACGAGCCGCTCAGCACATAAAAGGTCCAGTCCGCCCCGAAGATCCGCGCCGCATTGCGCTCCGACTCCCCCGGAGGCCCGATATGGTCCAGCCACGAACCCAGCGGAGCCGTCGAAATCCCCAGGTCCGAGCGCATCAGGTTCTCGCCGAAGAAACGGTGAAACTCCATGCCCACCGGATGCTTCAGAAAGGCCACGCCGCCCATGTGCCCAGGCGCGTCCCATGAATACGCGCCTTCATCCGTGTACTCCTTCAACATCCGGAAATATGGCGGGAGAAGTTGCTCGTGGTAACGCTCGGCGGCAAAGTCCACCCGGCTGGCAATGAATGCCGGCGTGTCCGCAAATAGGTGGATGTACTCATGCACCTGCTTGATCACTTCCAGGGGAAGCTCGCTGACCAGCGTGCGATCGGCGATCAGAAAAATCGGGACTTTCTTGTTGCGATGCCGAACCTCGCGGATAATCGTGAGCGCCGCGTTCTCCTCGAACTGGTGCTCGCCCGGCAGATCCCAGTCCAGCAGAATCGCGCTGTGCGACGGGTCCGATTGCACCAGCGAAAGACCATCCTCCGGCGTCGCCGTCCGAACCACCTCGTACCCTTCCTTTCTAATCGCATTCACCAGGCGTTCCATGGCCCGGTCCGACACTGAATCGGTGCCACCCTCATCACTCGCAATCAGCAAAACCCAACGACCCTCGTCCATTCCACCTCACTTCTTCCCTCATGTTACAGGCGAATCGGGCGTTGATATTTACGCGCGATGAAAGGGGCGGGACCGCTACGGCGACGGCGTCCACAACGACCAGATCGCCAGGCTCATGGCCGCCCTCCTGCTCACCACCCGCGGAACCCCGCAGATGACGCGTTGAACAGCGCGAAGGTGGAAGGAACAAGCAACGGTCGCTCGAGTTTCGTAGATTATGCGATCCCAACCTTTGCAAAGGACGCGAAGGTTGGGCAACCTCATTCGCGGTCAGTCGGTCAAGAATCAAGGCGAAGGGTGGGCCGCCTGCCAGGGCGAATTCGCTAAACAGAAAAAGAGAAAAAGGCCCGACGGCATTCCAGTCGGACCTTTTCGGCTGTCCAGTTTTCTCGAACTACTCACGAAAAAGGGTGGGGAGGTCAATACGGCGCATAGTAACCCCAATACGGAATCGAAGCCCTGACGATCGGCACTGGCGGAGTGTAATAGTAGATCGGCGGGGGAGGCGGCGGTACGTAGTACACCGGCCGAGGAGCTGGCACATACTGCACATAGGTCTGCACAATCGGCTGTGGCTGATACACCGGCTGTGCATAGGTCTGCGCGACTGGCTGAGACTGGGCGGGCGGCGCCTGCTGATATTGCGAAGGCTGATACGCTGACGGCCGGCGCTGCAGCCTCGGAGTGTCATCCGGGTATTGCTCCTGCTGCCGGTCCGGTATACCCAGGTCATCCGTAATCTTCAGCGTCAACCTGGTCTCTTCTTTCAAAGTCGGCCTTGGGCCGCGCCGCGGAAGGTTGATCAGGTCAATGGGCCAGAGAAGCGGAATCGACCATTCGATAATGTCCCGCGTCGCGTGCCCTTTGCCGAGGATGCGCCCATACCGGTCGACGTTATACCCGGGTACCTCCACCACTCGAGCATCTACCGGAATGACTGTGTCTGGCTCAACGACCATTCGATCAAACTTTAGCTCCATCCACCCCTTACCTACAAAGTGGCCTGGATCTTTGTAGTCTTCGAACCGGCCTACCATATAACTCCCATAAGGCAGGGTAGAACGGCCATATAGTTCGACATGGCTTACTTTGCACATGACTGGGTCGCCTATATTTGCCGTCTTCGATGACAACTTAGGCTCAGACACGATGCACGTTATCAGGGAGCCCGCTGGGATGAGCTGCTCTGCAAAACCACTAAGTGGAGCTGCAAGCATAACTATCAGGAAAGTAGAAACCTTGCACTTCATATAACCTCCGGGAAGCTGCATTTGCGCCGTTCTACCTTGCGTTTCCCACGAGCCGCTCTTGAGGTACTTTCCTGGAATCGTTTTGCCGAGCAAGTATAGCCTGCAGGTCGTAGGGACTCCATAATGATGCGTTCTGTGCGCGCCGTCAAGTCCAATTTCATTGGCTGTGCAACGATATTTGCGAAGGCGACTATGCTAAGTCACTCTAAGTATTTTTGTAATCTCACTTAGCAACTTTCTATCTACTCACGTGTTTTACTTCGACCCTTCATGCCTGTCACATCGGAGCTAGCAACTTATTTCCCCCTCACGTGTCTAAAGGCGGCGCACCCGATAATGCATTTGAATTAGCAACTTTTTTCTGGTCTATGTGTCTAACTCCGCCTCTCTCTCGAACGACGTATTACCCTAAGACGGCGGCACACGTGTGGCTCGCCATCTCGGGCGCTCGAGTGCCCCATCTTCACGATGACTGTTAGCTTCGCTAAGTGGCCAATTGCCGCGTCAGCGAAAATGCCCGTACGGTCAAGCTAAAAGGCTAGAGCGGCCTCTTGCCCATACGACCATCCGGCCGGTGGCCCATTCAAGCTTGGCTTGCGTGGGATAGTAAGACTGTTGACAAGGAGGGATTACTGAGGGAATTTCCACCTCGACGAAGTTGCCGCCGCGTTCACAGTAGGACGGGTGGCCCACATCTGGGCTGCCACCACATTGGGTGCCCATCTTCGCGACGGTCTTATCGTCGCTAAGGTGGGCCATTTTCGTGGCAGCGAAAATACTCGCAGGTCGACCGTCATGTCCGCCTCACGCAGCAATCCCAGGATGTGCTCCCACGCCAATTCCGATTGCCCCGTAATGTCCTCCGGCAGTTTCTTGTTCTCTCCGAGACCCGGCGTTCCTGAAGTGTGCAGCCAACGGAGGACAGTCTCGTAATCGATCATGCTTCAACGGCTGCGGCCAGTTCGCTTTTTTCTGTCGAAACGCTGCTGATAAAGATCCCGCATGATCCAGCGTGGCCATCGCCGACGCTATTTTCAAAAGCAACGAGCGGCGTCAGGATAGCCAGCATGCGTCCAGCGCTGGTGCCAATCTGAGTCGCAATGGAAAGCAGAAGAAGCATCGCGCAGTCTGCGGGTAGCGTGAGGATGTTGGCGCTGACGCGGCGGGTCCTTCTGAAAAGGAGAACCAGACACCATCACAAACAGAGGTTCTGCCGTCCCGGCACACGAATGCCCCCTATTTCCGCTCCCAATGTCAACCTTCAAAAGCGTGAAAATCCGCGCAACCCATTGATTTCATTGCGAAAATATCCCAAAAGAGTTGGCCGACAAATTCCGCTGATTCGATAGAATAGAAGTAGTACCCCAAAGTCCGCTTGGTGCGGGCGTTTCTATTTCGTCAGGTCCGCACACGCGGGCCTTTTTTTTTGCCTCTTTAAGGAGAACCCCCATGGTCCATGGCAAAGCCCGTCTCTGCACCGAGATTCTTTCCGCCGGCACTCAATGCACACAATTCGCCCTCAGAGGTCAGCCTTGGTGCCGATCCCACGCCGCCTCGAGCCAGCGCGAACGAAACGCCGACGCTCGCCAGCTCATCGCAATGATCCGGCAGATGAACGTCGTTACTGTCGCCTGTGTGCTCCAGAACACTGTTTATGAGCTTCGGACCAAAGTCATCCCGCCGCTGCACGCCCAGGCGATCTTCGACGCTGCGGCTTCCCGCCTGGAGCACTTGATAGAAGAGCACGCGCAGCTGACGAGCGCGACTGCGGCTCATCGCGGCGACAAATCCCACCAGAACAATGGGTTACAAGTTGTTCCAATAAAATGAATGGGTTTCGAAACGGAACGAATTCGTACCCGAAGAAGTCCTTTGCAATGAATCAGTTTCGAATAGCCCCTTTAGAATGAATGGGTTTCGAATAGCCCCTTTAGAATGAATGGGTTTCGAGCGAGAGGGGGAGGGGGTACCCTACTTCTCGATCTCGACGCCGCGCCAGAAAGCGATGTGTCCCTTGATATTTCGTGCCGCCGGTTTCGGGTCGGGATAGTACCAGGCGGCGTCCTGGTTCTCCTGTCCGTCGATCAGCAGGCTGTAGTACCGGGCCTGCCCCTTCCACGGACACGTAGATGTCGTGGAGCTAGGTCGCAGATACTCCCGCTTCACCGAACTGTCTGGGAAATAGAGATTTCCCTCAACTGTTTCAACCTTATCGCTTTCCGCTACAACTTTGCCGTTCCAGATTGCCTTTGCCATCGAGTAAAAGACCCTTCGTTGTCCTATTCGGAGATTGGTCAGACTCCCCACATTACCAGATGTGGAGCCCAACCGTCCCGATGCGGGAAGTCCACTTTTGCTGGGACAATTATTTCCTGGCAGCCGGCATCGCCGCCAGGTTGTTGGCCGCCTGCTGCATCTTGGCCTGCGCCACCGGAGACTGTTCCACCAGCTGCTCAACCTTGATGAGGAATCCCGGCATCTTCTTCCGGATCTCCGGCAGCAGCGGCAGGAACTTGGCATAGAGGAAGAAAGGCTCTGCATTACAGTCAACGAAGAGTTCGGCGTTGAGCGCGCCGTGCAGCACCAAGGCAGCCGCCATCTCCCAGTAGCTCGTCACCTGACGGAACCAGGCGTTCTCGGGCGCGGTGCGAGCCGTCGTAACCGCGAAGAACTCCTCGGCGGTCTGGGGAAAGAACCGGCTCGCCATCCAGGCGCGGGCCTCGCGCATGGTGGCCTCGGTACGGAGCTCGTAGAGCTTGAGGATCAGGTCGGCGTCGGCATGGGTCGCGAGAGATTCGAACATTCAGGTTCTCCGCGCCTGAGTGTATCGCACCTAAGCCACGGGCTGCTCGACGACCGGCCCGTGTGTCTTCGCAGTGGGAATCGGTACCACAGGAGCGGCCGGGGCATCCCCCAGCCGTTTCGTATAGCTGCACACGACCGCACTTTCGGGCTCGCCCGTCTTTTTACGCTTCCTGGGCGACGCCTCTTCGTCTGCCGAGGGCTTCTTGTTATTGGGGCAGACTAGGTAGACGCCCGACTTGAGGGTCTTCTCAAGCAGATAGGGGCTGCCGCAGTCCGGACACTTTTTGTCCACCGGCTTGTTGTTCGCAGTGAAATCGCACTTCGGATATTCAGAGCAGCCGTAAAACAGGTTGCCGCGGCGTGCCTTCTTCTCGACGATGTCGCCCTCGTGGCATACAGGGCACTTGACGCCGATGGTGTTCTGCTTGATGTACTTGCATTTAGGATAGCCGGAGCAGGAAACGAACTCTCCATACTGGCCGTTGCGGAGCACCAGATGCTCGCCGCATTTGGGACACTTCTCGTCGAGCGGTTGAGGAGGCTTCTGCTGCTGCTTCTGGTTCAACCTGCGCACCGTTTTGCAGGGAGGATCCTCATTGTAGCCAGGGCAGGCCATATACGGCCCCCACGGTCCATTCTTCAACACCATGACCCGGCCGCAGTTCTCGCAGTACTCTTCCTGCTCCGCTTCTTCTCCTGCGGGCAGCGCGAGATTGGGCTTGCCCTCGAAATTTTCCTTGGTGAAGGTACAGCTGCCTTTCTTCTTCTTGTCATACGCGCTGCACGCATAGAAAGACCCGAACTTGCCCCACTTCAACACCAACGGCGATCCACACACGTCGCATATCTGATCGGTGGGCTTCTCCATCCGCTTGATGTCTTCCATCTTCTCGCCGGCTTCGGCAAGTTCTTCGGCGAAGTGTCCGTAGAAGCCGTTGAGCAGATCGGTCCACTTCTCTTTTCCGTCTTCGATGTCGTCAAGCTCTTCTTCGAGTTTGGCAGTGTACTTGGTGTCGAAGATATACGGGAAATTCTTCACCAGCAGATCGGTGACTACGGTGCCGATCTCCGTGGGCACGAAGCGCCCATTCCTGCCCCCCATCTTCTGGACGTACTCGCGATCCTGGATGGTGTTGATGATCGAGGCATAGGTAGACGGACGTCCGATTCCTTGCTCTTCGAGCTCCTTGACGAGGGATGCTTCGTTGTAGCGCGGGGGCGGCTCGGTGAAATGCTGCTCGGGTCTCAGTTCCTTAAGGGACAGCTTGTCACCGGCGTTCAACGCTGGAAGTTTGTTCGAGAGCGACTCGTCGTCTTCGTCCTTCTTTTCCTTCGACTCCTCGTAGACCCTAAGGAAGCCGTCGAATTTGAGCACGGAGCCGGTAACGCGGAAATCGTAACTCCGGTCGGCCTTGGCGACGATGTCGACCGTCGTCTGGTCGTAGACGGCAGGCATCATTTGCGAAGCGACGAAGCGTTGCCAGATGAGCTTGTATAGCTTGTACTGTTCGTCAGAGAGATAACGGCGGATATCGTCCGGGATCAACTCGGGATTTGCCGGGCGAATGGCTTCGTGCGCATCCTGCGCGTCCTTCTTGGACTTGAAAACATTTGCGGCGGACGGCAAGTAAGAATCGCCAAGCTTCTGCTTGATCCAGCCGCGAACGGCGGTGATGGCATCGGGCGAAACGCGCGTCGAATCGGTGCGCATGTAGGTGATCAGACCGACGGCGCCTTCACTGCCGAGCTCAATGCCTTCATACAGTCGCTGAGCGACGCCCATCGTCCGTTTGACGTTGAAGCCGAGTTGGCGCGAGGCATCCTGCTGAAGCTTGCTGGTGGTGAAGGGTGCGGCGGGGTTGCGCTTGCGCTCCTTGCGTTCAACGTTGCGAACTGACCATGCGGACTTGTTCAGCTGTGCTACGGCTTCGTCGGTCAGCTTCTGATTGGGCAGTGAAGGTGCGTCGACGGTATCGACGCGAACCCGTTCGCCATCGATTCCGATAAAGCGTGCCGTGAATTCCTGGCCTTTGGGGGAGGGATACAGGTTCGCATCGATGGTCCAATACTCCACCGGGTTGAAGGCTTTGATTTCCTGCTCGCGCTCCACGATGAGGCGCAAAGCGACCGTCTGTACACGTCCAGCCGAGAGTCCGCGGCGTACCTTATCCCAAAGGAGCGGAGAGATCTGATAGCCGACAATACGATCGAGCACTCGGCGGGTCTGCTGCGCATCGACGAGATGCTGATCCACGTCGCGGGCTTGCGCGAATGCAGCCTTGACAGCCTTCGATGTGATTTCGTTGAAGGTCACCCTATGAATTGCATTCTTCTTCGCCGAACCACGCAGGATGTCAGCCAGATGCGCAGCGATCGCCTCGCCTTCGCGATCAGGGTCAGGCGCAAGATAGACGCTGTCCGCGCCCTTTGCCAGCTTGCGCAATTTCTCGACAACCTTTTCTTTCCCGGGGATGACAATCAACTCCGGTTCGAATGTGCCGTCGGTAAGATCCACGCCGATCTTGTTCTTGGGCAGATCCATGATGTGACCGAACGAGGCTTCGACCGTGAAGTCTTTCCCCAGATATTTGTTGATCGTCTTGGCTTTTGTGGGCGATTCGACGATCAGGAGCGATTTACTCATTGTTTTCCTTTGCAACCGGAACGGATACTACCTGACGGCAAACCCGCGTGAGTGGCATTTAACGAATTTGTCTGGAAGCTACCACGCATTGCCACTTCGAATCTACCTGCTCCGTCATCCGTCTTGTGCATTTCGTGTTGCGGCATCAGCAGGCAAAGCGAGACCACGATGACTGCCCGGCATGCGCACGTTCAGAAAGTCTTGACGTAATTTTTGCCCGGAAGTTGCCTGACGCGGCCCGCCAGTTCCAACTCGAACAGTGCTGTAAAAACTTCGGAGGAACTGAGCTCAGGCTCAAGCTTTTCCATGATGTCGTCAAGCTGAAGCGCCTCGTCGCGGCGAAGCACCGACATGACGCAAGCTTCGTTGGCTGGAAGCGGCTCTTCCGTAAATAAGGATGCAGCAGCCTCCCCTTTCGATGCAAGGCCCAATTCACTCTCGAGATGAAGACGGATCGGCGTGGGTAGTTCTTCCCACACATCCTCCCATGTGGCGACGAGCTTAGCACCTTGCTTTATCAGAGTGTTAGGCCCCCAGGCATTCTTCGTTGTCACGTTTCCGGGAACGGCATAAACATCCCGATTCTGCTCGATTGCGCAGCGCGCAGTCACGCGCGTTCCACTGTACTCGGCTGCTTCGATTACGAGAACGCCGATGCTCATTCCACTCAGAATGCGATTGCGCCTAGGAAAATTTTGAGGTGCGGGGAAAACACCCAGTGGAAATTCGGAAACAATGGCGCCCCCTCCAGCAACAATCTGCTCGGAGAGCGATTTATTCTCCTTAGGATAGATCACGTCTATACCCGTTCCCCACACAGCGACAGTAGGACGCTTGGCTGCAAGCGCGCCTTTGTGCGCCGAAGTATCGACCCCGCGCGCCATGCCGCTCACGATTATCAGGCCGCGATGTGCGAGGTCGCGCGAAAGCATTTCCGCCATGCCGGTTCCATATGGCGTGGGATGGCGGGTGCCGACGACCGCAATTGACGGAAGCGCGAGCAGCTGCGCATCGCCCCGGAACCACAGCACGACAGGCGGGTCGAATATCTCGCGGAGGCGTTCGGGATAAGCATCGTCGGCGTGCGTGAGAAATTGGCCTCCTGTTTTGGCTAGTGCATCGAGCTGCTGGTCGGCTGCCGCGCGTGCATGGCCGTCGGCGATAAACTGGACGCTCTCACCTGGAAACTCCAGAGCCTCTAAATCGGTGAGACCCCGTGCGATCACTTTCGCGGCCGATCCGCAGCGTTCAATAGCACGGAAGATACGCCGTGGACCCAGTTGTGGAGTGAGGGCAAGAGCCAGCCACGCGATTCGATCTTCGGTCAAAGGAGGAACGGAAAACTCGGTCGGAATCGGAACCGTAGTCAATGCGAAGCCCACGCGAACAGGGGCTTGCGGCACCTGTGCGATTATCCATTGGATTTGAATCAGATTTGTTTCGGAGGTTAGCGACGCCTCACTGGGAAGTCAAGCCCCAGAGCCGATGCATTGGTTACGGAAGGCAGCTCACATTCGTTGCTACACTGGCCGGTGAGCCCTGTTTCGAAAAAACTGTCAATTGCAGCGATCAACTTTATGAATCCTGCGCCTCTGATGTGGGACTTTGAGCATGAACCGCGCAGAAGGGAACTGCTGGAGCGATACGAAATTCTGCCTTCCACTCCGGCGGAGTGTGCACGACGGTTGAAGTCAGGCACAGCGGATATCGGCCTTGTTCCCGTGGCGGCGTACGCGGCATTGCCGGACGTGGCGATTGTTCCGCGATGCGCGATCGCGTCGCTTGATGAGGTCCGCTCAATTCTTCTGGTGGTTCGTCATTCCGACGGTGTCAGCGGAGTCAAGCGTGTCGCGCTTGATACAGCCTCGATGACTTCTTCGACGTACACGCGCATCCTCTTTCACAAATTATGGAAGACGCGACCGGAGTTTGTTCCGCACTCCGCCGATCTGGATGCGATGCTCGGGGTAGCCGACGCGGCGATGCTGATCGGCGATCCAGCCCTGCTGGCGCTCGAAGAAAGCGAGCAGCGGGAGAGGCGAACAGGGGAGCGGCTGGAGTATCTTGACCTCGCTCATGAATGGCGTGCGTGGACCGGCACTGCCTGGGTCTCGGCTTTCTGGGCCGTGCGCGCAGATGCGTTGACGCGTACCGAAGTCACTGCGAGTCAGGTTGTCGAGGATTTCGAGCGATCACGCGACGGAGGGCTCGACCATCTCGACGAGATCGTTGAAGAGTGGTCCGGGCGTATTGCCATTTCCGCCGCAACCATCCGGGCGTATCTGTACGATAACATCCATTACTTTCTCGATGACGTGTGCTTGGAGGGGTTGGATCTCTTCTATCGTTATGCTGAAGAGAGCGACGCATTGCCTCATGCCCCTATATTGCGGTTTCTGTGAGGATGGAGCGTCCGGCGACCTAGCGAAGGCTTTGCGCGTCTAAGTAGACATGATCTTTGCGCCGCAACACGCCAGGCACAAGCACCTGGTGCCGCACTGGCTGATTCATCTCGGCGCGTTGGGCGTTTTTGTGGTGGCAGTGATTGATTCCTCGATCATTCCTCTGCCTGTGCCTGGAAGCACCGACTTGCTGGTTCTCCTGCTGACTGCCAACCAGGGGAATGCCTGGTTGCTGACAGTGGCTGCGATCTCAGGCAGCATGATCGGCGGCTACCTGACGTGGAGTGGGGGCAAGAAGGGCGGTGAGGGGATGCTGCAGCGATATGTGCCGCAGCGCTTTCTGAAGCCCATTTCGCGATGGGTAGAGCGGCACGGAGCTCTGACGGTTTGTGTTGCGTCGATTTTACCGCCGCCGATTCCTTTGACGCCGTTTCTATTGTCGGCAGGGGCGTTGGGCGTACCCCGCAATCGCTTCCTTGCATCATTTGCCGTTGCGCGGACGCTGCGTTACAGCTTCATTGCTTGGCTAGGCGTGACCTATGGACGGCGAGTGATCCGCGTCTGGTCACAATATCTGGCCGGATGGTCGGAGGTAATCCTCTGGACATTTATCGGGCTGTTGATAGCCGCAGCGGTCTTCGGTATTTGGAAGTACCGGCACGATCAGCACAGGCAACCGTCTAATCGGCCCGCGCCCGCGGTCAGCTGATTAGATTTCCCAGCGCAGCAGCAAAGCGCCGACAGTGAATCCTGCGCCAACGCTGGTGATGAGCACGAGGTCCCCCTTGTGCAGCCGATTCTCTTCGAGGGCAGTGCCCATGGCCAGCGGGATGGTGCCGGCGGTGGTGTTGCCGTAGCGATCGATGTTGATGACGACGCGTTCGAGCGGCAGGCCCATGCGTTCAGCACTGGATGTGATGATGCGCTTGTTGGCTTGGTGCGGGATGAAGCATGTGATTTCGTCGATCGTGACTCCATTGCGAGAGAGAACCGCTTCCGAGGCCTCCACCATCTTGCGAACGGCAAACTTGTAGACGGACTGCCCGTCCTGATGAACGTAGTGCATTTTGTGCTGCACGGTGTCCATGGTGGAAGGGTGCAGGCTGCCCCCACCCGGCATGTTGAGGGCCGACGCTCCGGATCCGTCGATCTCGTGGACGAAGTCGATCATGCCGATCTCGTCGACAGAGGCCGGCTCGATCAGGACGGCACCGGCACCGTCACCGAAGAGGACGCAGGTGGAGCGATCGGTGTAGTCGATGATCGAGGACATGGTGTCGGCACCGATCACGAGGACTTTCGAGTGGGCGCCGCTTTCGACCAGCTTCGCGCCCATCTGGAGACCGTAGACGAAGCCGGAGCAGGCAGCGGAGAGGTCGAATCCCCAAGCGCCTTTGGCGCCGAGCTTGTCCTGGACGAGGCAGGCCGTGGCGGGGAAGAACATGTCTGGCGTCACTGTGGCGATGATGATCGCTTCGACGTCCGAAGGCTCGATGCCACGCTCGGCGAGGCAGTGTTTGGCCGCCTCAACAGCCATGTCACTGGTTGCCATTCCCGGTTCGACCAGGTGCCGCTCACGGATGCCGACGCGGCTGTAGATCCATTCGTCGGAGGTTTCGACCATCTTTTCGAGGTCTTTGTTGGTAAGCAGGCGGGGCGGAACGTAAGTTCCGAGGGCGCTGATCTTAGCGCGTCGTGAGACATGCGGACGCACGATGAGGCTCAATGAGGTGTCTCCGGGGAAGTTCGAGTTCAAAAGAGCTATTGTCTCCGAGGCGGAGAAGGCTGTCTATCGAAGGGCAGGCAAGTGCGGAATAACGTGGTTGAGCCGGGGAGTTTATGTACCGGGGAACCTACTGCGCACGCACTAGCCCGTTACCGTTGCTTCCTTCCGGACCTGGCGGGTTTGGCGGGATTGCGCCGCGTAGGACCCGGCACATAGGTAATGATAGCATCTGGCTTCGGACCTGGTCCGGTTCCCGAATTGGAACTCGCTTGGGGAAGGAGCCCTACCCCTCCCCCCTTTAAACCCTATAGATCCCGCAATTGATTGATTCTGTGAAGTTTAGGATAGAGGTAAGCGCCCACTTAATTCATAATATGGTACTTATACCTACTTAATGAAAACAAATGACTTGCGCGAGCCCTCTTTTGCCCTCATTTCCAAAACGGAACCGCCGAAAACAGGAAGCCCCGAGCCGCATCACAGCCCGGGTCTCCTATCTCAAGTATAGCGGATTTGGGAAAATTGTCGGCCAAGTTGTCCAAGCGGCCAATCTGGTTTGCGCGAGACTGGCCGCGAGGTCATAGCCTTAGGTCATCTCTTTCGCCGGACTGGGCCGAGACGTTGGTAGCTGCGCAAAGCAGTCCGGCGGCCAGGGGAAGGGTGAGAAGCAGGTTGGTGGAGATGGCTGAGTGACAACTACTGGAAGCGCGGGCGTTTGCAGGCTTCTCCGGTAAAATAGGTGTGTGACTCTATCTCTTCTCGACGAAACGGTTGCGGCCATCGTCGACTCTCCGAAATCCGCTCCTTCCATCACGCGCCCGAAGATCGGGTTCGTCAGCTTGGGCTGTCCTAAAAATCTCGTCGACAGCGAGGTGATGATGGGATTGCTCGATCGCGCGGGCGCCGAGATGACCTCGGATGTCGAGTCGGCTGAAATTCTTGTCGTCAATACCTGTTCGTTTATCGACGCGGCCAAACAGGAGTCGGTGGATACGATTCTGGAGATGGCGCAGCATAAGGCTTCGGCGGGAGCTGGCGGCAGGGCGCGCAAGCTGATTGTGGCCGGGTGTCTGGTGGAGCGGTACCGGGACGAGATTCGGAAGAATATTCCGGAAGTAGATGCGGTGGTGGGCACGGGTGAACTGGAGGAGATTCTCGCTGCGGCGGGGCTGGATGCGCCAAGAGCGGTGATTCAGGAACCGTCGCCGTTCACGATTCTGACTGCGACGCAGGCGGCGAGGGCGGAGGGGGATCTGCGGGAGTCGCAGGGGCGCTTTTCGCGGGCGGAGTGGGACGGCGCCGAGGCGCATCTGCCGCAGTATCTCTATGACCACACCACGCCGCGGCTGCTGGCGACGAAGAAGGCTTCGGCGTATATCAAGATTGCCGAGGGTTGTGATCACCCTTGCAGCTTTTGCGTGATTCCGAATCTGCGCGGCAAGTTCCGCTCGCGGCGGTTTGAGTCGGTAATTGCGGAGGCGGAGAGCCTGGTGGCGCAGGGTGTGCGCGAGATTACCCTGATCGGGCAGGACACGACCTGTTACGGCGAGGACCTGGGCCTGAAGGACGGCCTGGCGCAGCTGCTGGATCGGCTGGCGGTGATTCCGAACCTCAAGTGGCTGCGATTCCTGTATGCGTATCCGAACAAAATCACGGGACGGCTGCTGGAGACGATCGCGAAGCACGGCAACATCTGCAAGTATCTCGATGTGCCGCTGCAACACGCGGCCGGGCCGGTGCTGAAGAGCATGAAGCGCGGGGCGAATGCGGAGATCTTTCTGAAGACGCTGGAGAAAGTCCGGGCGGCTGCGCCGGGGATGGCGCTGCGGACCTCGTTCATTGTGGGTTTCCCTGGCGAGACGGAAGAGGACTTCGAAACGCTGTGCGATTTTGTGCGCGAGGCGAAGTTCGACTGGCTGGGCGTGTTTGGTTATTCGGATGAGGATGGTTCGCGGGCGTTTGGGCTGGACGGTAAGGTTCCGGCACGGACGATTGAACGGCGCAAGCGGGAGCTGATGAAGATTCAGCAGCGTGTCAGTAAGCAAGCCAAATCTGAATGGGTGGGCAGAGAACTGGATGTGCTGGTGGAGGGGGAGTCGGAGGAGACTCCGATGTTGTGGGAGGGGCGCACGGAGTTTCACGCGCCGGAGATTGACGGCACGGTCTACATTAATGACTTTGGCCCCTTTGAAGAGCTGACGGCGGCTCGGTTCTATCGCTGCGAGATCACCGAGGCGCACGACTACGATGTGGTGGCGAGGGTGATTTCGGCCAGCGGGGAGTAGGGAAATGGGAACACAGAAGCTGGTGCTGCGCTGTCCGACCTGCCGGGCGCTGGTGACCGCGAAGGATGAGTTTTTTCCGTTTTGCACCGATCGCTGCCGGGTGATCGATCTGGGCAAGTGGGCAAGCGGCGCCTATCGCATATCGTCACCGGTGGTCGATCCCGAGGTGCTTGAGGGGTTGGAGAAGGGCGGCGAGCGCCACGAGGACGATGACGGCGGGTCCAATTAAAGGTACTAAGACCAGGTGGGCGTGGGCAGCCGGGACGTTTTTCGGGATCGGGCTTATTGGGGGAGGACCGGGGACGTGGGCTTCTCTCACCGCGACGGTGATCTGGTTTTTTGCTGCGCGGGCGACGCATCTGAGCAGCGCGGCGCTGGCGGCAGCGACATCCGTTGCGGCGGTTGCGGTCATCTTAATTGGCATACCAGCGGGCTCGATTGTGGAGCGCGAGAGCGGCAGGGAAGACCCGGGGCAGGTCGTCATCGACGAAGTGGCGGGGCAGTGGATCGCGCTGGCGGTGTGCCCGGTGGAGATTCGTCATGCACTCCTGGCTTTCGGGCTGTTTCGGTTGTTTGATATTGTGAAGCCCTGGCCGGCGCGGCAACTGGAAAGACTCCACGGCGGCCTGGGCATCATGATGGATGACGTGGCGGCGGGGATTTATGCGCTGCTGGTGGGCCTGATCGTGCATCACTGGTGGTAATGGGTGAAATGACGGAGTATGACGCCTCTCATCAAGTCGGAAGCAAGCCACGCGCCTCGTATTGACGAGATTGTGCCGGATACGGCTTTGCCGGGCGGGGAGATCGAGGTCCGGGGATCAAATCTCGGTCCGATTTCGTACCGCAGACCGGTGGCCATGGTGGGCGATCTGGCGGCTCCAATTTTGCTGAGCCGCGGCAAGCGGATGGTGCTGCGGGTTCCGGAAGAGGCAGAGAGCGGGATGCTGCGGATTCTGCAGAATGGCGCGCAAAGCAATGCCGTGGGCGTGAAGGTCGGAAGCATGATCGCGAATGGGGTGCATGTGGTCGCGAATCCGGCGGTCGATCGCGAAGGGAATATCTACGTAACGCTCTCCGGGTCGCGCGGGCAGGAGACTCCGGTTTCGGTCTTTCGGGTGGAGCGGGATGGCGAGATGCGGCCCTTTGTGAGCGGCATCATGAATGCGACCGGGCTGGCGACTGATGATGAGGGCAACGTGTACGTCTCGTCACGGCAGGAGGGCACGGTGTACCGGGTTACTCCGGCCGGAGCGGCGTCTGTTTACGCCGAGGGCATGGGCATTGCGACCGGGATCGCCTTCGATGCCGAGGGGAATCTGTATGTGGGCGACCGCAGCGGGACGATTTTCAAGATTGCTCCGGACCGGCAGATTTTTGTCTTCGCCACGCTGGAGCCGAGTGTCGCTGCTTATCATCTGGCGTTCGGGATCGACGGCACGCTCTTTGTGTCCGGACCGACGACCTCGAGCTACGACAATGTATATGCCATCGACCGCGACGGCGCGACGACGGTCTTTTATCGCGGCCTAGGACGGCCGCAGGGCCTGGCGGTGGATATAGCAGGCAGTGTGTATGTGGCCGCGTCGCTCGGCGGGAGGCGCGGGATCGTGCGCATTACGCAGCCGAATGAGGCTCAGCTTGCCGTTGCCGGATCGGGCATGGTCGGCTTTACCTTCATACCGGGCGGCAATGCGCTCGTGGCGACGAGTAACGCCGTTTATCATCTGGCATTGGGGATCGAGGGTTGGCGCGTTCTCTAATGTTCCGATCTGAACAGCACATTTCACGCTTGTTTCCGCATCCGGACTCGTCTGAAGTTGTGAATGCAAGGCCTGTGGGCACGATTGGGGCTTGATGAACTCGGAGATCATTGCGATTGGCTCGGAGTTACTGTCGCCCTATCGCCAGGACACAAATTCTCTTTTCGTTACAGAACGGCTGAATCAGCTGGGCATCACGGTGGCGTTCAAGACGATCGTGGGCGATCGTCCGAAGCACCTTGTGGATGCTATACGGAGTGCGCTCAGTCGCACGGATGTCGTGGTCATCATGGGCGGCCTTGGCCCGACTGAGGACGATCTGACGCGCGAGGCTGTGGCGGAGGCGATGCAGGTCGGCCTCAAACGTGATCCGGAGCTGATTGCCCAGCTTTATGCGCGAATGGCCGCGCGGCGCCTGACGATGACGCGGAATAACGAGAAGCAGGCCGATGTTCTCGATGGTGCGATCATCCTTGTGAATCCGCGAGGCTCAGCGCCGGGGCAGTGGCTGGACGTTGTCTACGGCAAGCATCGCAAGCTGGTGATGCTGGTGCCGGGTCCTCCGTCGGAATTGAAACCGATGTTCGATGAGGAATGCGTGCCGCGGCTGAGAGAGGCGCTGCCGCGAAGGCACATCGCGACGCGCGTGCTCAAGGCGGCGCTGATCGGGGAATCGGCGGCGGACGCGCGGATTGCGCCCATTTACACGCAGTTCACCGATGTGGAAACGACGATTCTGGCGCACCTGGGGGATATTCAGCTGAACCTGCTGTGCAGCAAGCCAATCCTGGAGCTGGCGCAGGCGCGGGTGGATGAGCTGGCTAGCCGGATTGAAGAGGAACTGGACGACCTTATCTATTCGTCGCAAGGCGAGTCGCTCGAGCAGATTGTGCTGTTGCACCTGGAAATGCAGGGTGCAACTCTATCGGTCGCGGAAAGCTGCACGGGAGGGATGGTGGCCGAGCGGCTTACGAGTATCAGCGGCAGCTCCCGCTCATTTGTTGGCGGCGCGGTGGTGTACAGCAACGAGCTGAAGACGGAGTTCGCGGATGTTTCACCGACGCTGATTGAGCGGCACGGCGCGGTCAGCCGCGAGGTCGCGGCGGCGCTGGCCGAGGGCATCCGAGTGCGGTGCGATACGACTCTGGGCGTCGGAGTTACTGGCATTGCCGGACCCTCAGGCGGGAGTGACGAGAAGCCGGTAGGACTGGTGTACCTCAGCGTGAGCGACGGCAAGAAAACGGAGGTCGTCGAACGCAGGTTCAGCGGCGACCGCGACCGCATTCGCCATTACGCGAGCCAGACGGCGCTGGACCTGGTGCGCAGGCGACTGATGTAAAGCTGCTGCTAAACTCATAGGCGCAATGCCCACCTTGACTTATCTGCTGGTTGCGGTGACAGCGTACCTGCTGGGCTCGATTCCCTTTGGTTTCATCCTAGTCTGGCTCTTTCGCAAGGAAGACATTCGCTCCACAGGCAGCGGCAACATCGGCGCAACGAATGTAGTGAGATCGGGCGCCAAGGGTCTGGGCGCGCTCACCTTTCTGCTCGATGTCTGCAAGGGATACCTGGCGGTGGTGGTCGCAAGCCACATTGCATTGTGGCCAATGCTGACTCCCGTGCCCCGAGACGAGGCCGTAGCGCTGGGAGCGCTTTGTGCCATTCTGGGACACATCTACACCATCTGGCTGGGATTCAAGGGAGGCAAAGGCGTGGCGACGGCGTTTGGAGTGTTTCTGGCGCTGGCGCCATGGGTTGCCCTGGTCGCTTTGGGCGTATTTATTCTGGTCCTGGCGATCTCGCGGTATGTATCGCTGGCATCGATCATGGCGGCGATTGCAATTCCCATTTCCGCAATGCTTTTGCCGCACACACCTTATAGTGCGTGGTTATTGGCGGTGATCGTGATTGTGCCGACGATCGTGGTCGTGAAACATCACCAGAATATAGCGCGGCTGGTTCGCGGCACCGAATATCGCTTCGGCAAGACCGGGACTACGGCAGCATGAGCCGCATCGCCGTGATGGGCGGCGGGGCCTGGGGCACAGCCATTGTTCTGAGTCTCGCGCGGCGTGGCGGGCATTCACTGACGTTATGGACACACTCGTCGGCGGTCGCGTTGGCGATTCGGGCATCCGGAGAAAATGCGGCGTTTCTGCCGGGATTTCCAATCCCGCCCGAGATCGAACTCACCAGCGATGCAGGGGAGGCTCTGCGTACCGCCGAGATTGTGATTAGCGTGATGCCATCGCACCACGTCCGTAGTTCCTATGAACTATTCGCGCCATATTTCAATGCTGGACAGCTGCTGGTGAGCGCGACCAAGGGCATTGAGGATCGTACCTACCTGCGCCCCAGCCAGGTGATCTCGGAAGTGCTTGCGTCCCGTGGACTCGACCTGAGCAGCGGTGTGCTAAGCGGACCTTCTTTTGCACAGGAAGTCGCGGCGGGATCGCCCACAGCCGTGACCATTGCTTCCAACGATGCGGCTCTGGCAGCGCACGTGCAGAGTGAATTCGGCAGCGCAACGCTACGGCTTTATACGAACGATGATGTGGTGGGAGTAGAGCTTGGTGGCGCGTTGAAGAATGTGATCGCCATTGCTGCAGGCATCGTTTCAGGACTCCGGTTGGGGCACAACAGCACAGCGGCTCTTATTACCCGCGGCATTGCCGAGGTCACGCGACTGGCCGTGGCCTGCGGGGGACGGCGCGAGACACTAGCAGGCCTTTCCGGACTGGGCGACCTGGTGCTGACCTGCACCGGCTCGCTCTCCCGCAACCGGTGGGTAGGTGAAGAGCTAGGCAAGGGACGACCCCTCTCCGAGGTAATGGCGGGATTGCACGGCAAAGTGGCCGAGGGCGTTCGCACCACGACCGCAGCGCTGGGGCTGGCCCAACGGCAGGGAGTCGAGCTGCCCATAGCCGAGCAAATGGCCGCCATCCTCCACGACGGCAAGCTTCCTGTGCAAGCCATGCAGGAGCTGATGAGCCGCCCGGGACGCGATGAATAGATCCTTCCTGCGGTCGATCTCTACGACTTTCGTGTGAGAGGCAATCTGTTTTTACGCCAGTAGACTGACGATGGGTGGTTTTCATTTCGCCGGTAAGTCCTTCATGAAGCACAAATACTTAACTCGCCGGCGCGTGTTCTGGCGCATTTTTTTCCTTATGGGTTGCGCCTGCGCTGTCACGCTCGTACTCGATGAGTTGCCGATTCAGCGCGGCTGGAACTCCGTCCTTGCTCTGTGCGCGGCTCTTTTGCTGTCTGCGGTGGCCAGCGCCCTGTTCTCCGGGAAGGTTGCCGGGTGGAGTCAAAGTCTTGCGACAGTGATCGAATCGCGATCGCTGCACCAGGCCGAACGCCAGGCGGCATACCTGCGCGGGACTTTCTACGAGGAACCTGCGATTGAATGGCGAACGGCTCTCCAGCATCTCCAGAACACCTGTTTCGACAAGCAGGCAGAGGCGTCCCAGCACTATGCGACGCTCACTGACTTTATGGGCATGATCGCCAAGGCCATTGACGAGCGCACCGGCTATCTGCGCGGCCATTCCGAACGCGTTGCCGCGTATTCTGCCGATATCGCGAGCGAGCTTGGCATCGACGCGGACCAGGTTGAGCGCATTCGCCTTGCTGCTCTGCTGCACGACATCGGGACGGTCGGCATCGAAGACTCCATTGTGAAGAAAGAGGCGCCGCTCACTCCCGAGGAATTTGAGATCATGAAGGCTCACACGGTCAAAGGCGCGTCGATTCTGCGTCCGATCCAGGCGATCGGCGACCTGATACCCGGTGTCGAACTGCATCACGAATCGCTCGACGGACAGGGTTATCCGTACGGCTTGCGGGGTGAAGAGATTCCGATGATGGCTCGAATCATTGCGGTCGCAGACAGCTTCGATGCCATGACCTCAACGCGGCCTTACCAGGCGGCAATGGATCCCGAATATGTTCTGGAGGTATTAAATCGCCTGGCCACAAAACGCTATGACGCTTCAGCGGTGAATGCACTCACCTCTCTTGTGAAACGCGGGAACATTGTTGTTAAGAGCCCGCGTACTCCTGTCTCGTTTCCCCAGCGGCGGGTGCTCACTGAGGTTATTTAAACCAACGGGAAACGACCAAGTTGCTAAACTCCTTAAAGCAATTCTGAGGATCACGCAGTCATGATTCAAACGCTGTTCGGCAGCCTGAAGGAAGATTCAGAGCCGAAGAAAAAAGGTCTCCTCGACCGCATGAAGCAGGCGGTTTCGCGCACCCGCGAAAGCCTGGAGGAGCGCATTGACAGCGTTCTATCGCTTACCAGAACCGTCGATGAAGCGGCACTTGAAGATCTTGAGATGAGCTTGATCGCTTCGGACATTGGAGTCACGACGGCGACCGAGATTGTAACCGCACTCCGCGAGCGGGCGAAGCGACAGCAGATTCGCGATGGCGCGGAGTTGAAAGATCTGCTCAAAGAGCAATTGAAGGCGATTCTGGACGAGCACCAGCCAACCGAAAAGGTGGTCGCGGCTCCACCAGAAGTCATTCTGATGGTGGGCGTGAATGGCACAGGAAAGACAACGACCAGCGGAAAGCTGGCCGCGTATTTTCATGCCCAGGGGAAAACCGTGTTGTTGTGCGCGGCCGATACATTTCGTGCCGCGGCTATCGAACAGCTAGAGGTATGGAGCGAACGCAGCGGTGTCGAACTTATCAAATCGCGGCAAGGTGGGGATCCCTCGGCTGTCCTCTTTGACGCCGTGCAGGCAGCGAAAGCGCGCGGTACAGACATGTTGATCGTAGACACGGCCGGCCGGCTGCACACCAAGAACAACCTGATGTCTGAACTGGACAAAATGCGGCGGACTACGGAGCGCCTGGTTCCTGACGGCCCCCATGCAGTGCTGCTGGTGATGGATGCGACCACCGGCCAGAACGGGCTCCAGCAGGCAAAGCTGTTTACCGAGTCGGCCGGGGTAACGGGTATTGTGCTCACTAAACTCGATGGCACGGCGAAGGGCGGCATCGCAGTCGCTATCGCTCGTGAACTTCAACTCCCGGTGCGTTATGTGGGCGTCGGCGAAACGATCGATGATCTGCTGCCCTTCGACAGCGGCGTATTCGTTGACTCGCTGCTCAATTCTTAAGCGATTACACAAGACGGACTGAAAGGCATGTCTGTGCTCGACCCCACTGCTTCACCGACTAAGAACTACGCGGCGCAGATTCAGCAGGATGAACGCTGGATGAACCACGCGCTTGAGCTGGCCTGTAAATCTGTCGGCCTTGCTTCTCCGAATCCCACAGTGGGGTGCGTGCTAGTCAAGAACGGCGCTATTGTCGGCCAGGGATTTCACGAATACGAGCGCCGCGATCATGCAGAGGTTGTGGCGCTGGCGATGGCGGGAGATGCGGCTCGTGGGGCGACGGCCTACGTGACACTCGAGCCTTGCTGCCATACGGGGCGAACGGGGCCTTGCACAGAGGCACTGATGGGGGCCGGCGTGACTCGGGTTGTGGCGGCTACGGTGGACCCGAATCCGGAGGTCAACGGCCAGGGGATCGAACGGCTGCGGGCTGCGGGGACTGCGGTCGACGTGGGCGTGCTGGCCCGCCGGGCGCAGGAGTTGAACGACGGCTTCGCGTGCTATATCCGAACCAGGCTGCCCTTTGTGACCCTCAAGGCGGGGTTGTCGCTCGACGGGAGGATCGCGCCTGCTCCGGGCAGAGTTCCGATTGGCTCTCCGGTGATGCTGACAGGAGAAGAGTCGCAGCTGGCGGTGCAGGGAATGCGGCACTCTGCGGATGCCTTGATCACCGGGATCAACACAGTGCTGACGGACGACCCGCTGCTGACGGACAGGACAGGGTTGCCGCGGAGGCGGCGACTGCTGCGCGTGGTGCTTGACTCTGCGCTGCGGCTAAGGCTGGACGCAAAGATCGTTCGGACGGCGCAGGAGGACGTGCTGGTCTTCTGCACGATTCCCGTTTCAGAGCGCCAGCGGGCGCTTGAGGCGTTGGGCGTAAGAGTAGAGCGGATTGAGGCGGCCGCCGGCGGAGCCCGTGTCGCTCTGAAGAGAGTGCTGGAGCGGCTGGGCGAGATGGAGATGATTTCGGCGATGATTGAGGCGGGATCGCAGCTGAATACGTCGGCGCTCGGAGTGCAGGCGGTGGATAAGCTCTCTCTTTTCTATGCGCCGGTATTTCTGGGTGCGGCCGGCGTGCCGCTGATCAACAGCACCGAATCCTCGAAGCCGCAATGGGCGCATCTCACTATGGGACAGATGGGGCAGGACACTTGGTTCAAGGGATATTTGCGAGATCCATGGGCGTAAGGCGGGGGCATGTTCACCGGTTTGATTGAAGCGAAAGGGACTATTCTTTCGGTTGAGGAGCGGGCAGGAGCGAGGCGGATTGCGATCGAGGCTCCCGGGATTGCGGATAAGCTGAAGACCGGCGGCAGCGTTGCAGTGAGCGGTGTCTGCCTGACTGCGCTCGATATCGAGACGCCTGTTTTTCATGCGGATCTTGCGGCGGAGACAGTGGCCCGCACTTCTCTTGCGCAGCTTGCGCCGGGGACAACGGTGAATCTGGAGCTGCCGACACCCGCGGGGTCTCCTTTGGGCGGGCACGTGGTTCAGGGGCATGTGGATGCGACGGGCACCCTGATTTCACTGGAACCGGTCGATCCGGACGCGGACCGGGCTCTCACCGACTGGTGGCTGCGGGTTGAGGTTCCGGAGGCGATACGCCCGTACATGGTCGAGAAGGGGTCGGTGGCCATCGAGGGCATCAGTCTGACGATCGCCCGTTGGGACGGTGAGGTGGCCAGTGCGGCGATCATTCCCCACACCTACTCGGCGACCAACCTGCACACGCTTGCGGCCGGATCTTCGGTGAATCTGGAGGCGGATGTGCTGGCGAAGCTGGCGGTACAGCATCAACGGGAACGCTCTACCTTTGAGCTTACGGTCGATTACCTGGTCGCGAACGGATATTGAAGGCCTCCCAAAGGCCGGAACACTCCGTCCATTGCTGACGGCGGTCTTACTGGTTCACAAAGAGAGCGAAGACTTGAAGATCACGCGCTAAGACGGTCGATCCGACTTGTCAGCTGATTTGTTTCCCAAATGCGGGGCGTGGCATGATTCGAGGGGATAAGACAACCCTTCCGATGACAGAACGCACGCCGCCGATTGCCGCAGAGCGCCTCTCTCGTTCTGTCTTCACCCTTTCCATCGCGGGAGCGCTGGTCTTCCTCTACCTGCGAACTTTTCTGCTTCCTGCCGTGCCCTTTGTTGCGCACGACGACCAGATCTTGTTCTTCATTCGGGGGGCGCGTGTGGCTCATGGTCAGATTCTGTATCGCGACTTTTTCGAGCTGGTTCCGCCGGGGATCGATTCCCTCTATGGGGCCACGTTCCGCCTTTTCGGTATCCATGCCTGGATCATGCAGGCCTGGTGCATCGCGCTGGGGCTCGCTCTCTTTTCCGTTGTCACCCTGATCGCCCGCAGGATACTGCGCGGTCCTCTGGTGCTGCTTCCGGGACTGTTATTCCTCATCTTCGACTTCAATAGCGCTCTTGACCCGACGCATCATTGGTTCAGCACTCTTGCCGCTCTGATGGCGGTTGGCGTGCTTATGGGCGGCGCAAGCCTGCGACGGATATTCGCATCGAGTTCATTCTGTGCCATAGCAACGCTCTTTACTCAGACCCAGGGAGCGCTGACATTCGTCGCGCTGTTCCTCTATCTGTTATGGCTCAAACGATCCGAGGCTCAAGGTCCCGGCCTCCGGCCGCAGCTTGCAACCCTGGTTTTACCATTCACCCTGATCCTTTCCTGCGTTGTCGGGTACTACGTTCACAAAGCCGGCTTTCGCACCATCTTCTTCGATCTCGTCTTATTCCCGCTTAAATTCCTATCGTCCGGTAACTTCAACTCACCTCACGCCTATCTCGATCAGCTTCTGCCATTACATGCGCCCGGTGGCGTTGTTCGCCTGATTCCTGTTGTGTTCATCTATGCGGTTGTTCCTTATATCTATGCGGTGGGGGCCTACCAGTTGTGGCGGAAGCGCGAGATCCTGCCTGCGCGACTTCGGCAACACCTTGTCCTTCTTCATCTCGTCGGAGTTGCCCTTTTTCTGGCCGTCGCCAGCGGTCCGAGATTTCATCGCCTCTGCACGGTAGCTCCGCCTGCCATCCTGGTTTGCGCGTGGCTTCTCAGCCAGCCAGGACCGGCACTTCGACTCGCTCGGAACCTGTCATGTCTCCTGGCGATTGCGTTTGCTTTCCTGCTGCCTTTTTATCGCCAGACTCAATGGCACGCAACATTGGATTTTCCTATCGGCACGACGGCTTTCAGCGACCCCCTCGAGTTCCGGGAATATCAATGGCTCGCGGAGCGGAGCCACCCATCGGAGCTCTTGTTCAACCATGGCGGTCTGGACCTTTATCTCTCACTCGAGAACCCCACAGCCTCGGAGTTCGTTACCGATACTGATTTCACTCGTCCGGAGCAGGTGGCAGCTGTCCTCGAGTCGCTCCAACGCCGGCCGCCACGCTTCATCGTGCTGGAACCGGAAAACACGAATCCCTCAGATGTTCATGATCACTCCGCACCCTTCCGCCAATATGTTTATGACAATTACCACTTGATCCAGGTCTTCCCCTTGAACCATAACTCGCGATACGAAGAACTCTGGGAACGATTGCCGCCCCGGTGATACCAGGCGGGCAGCTGCCGAGCCTGCTGTGGAGGGGCGTTGCTGTCGTAGTCGATCCGCCGCATCGACTCGAGTACACCATCTTCGATCGAAGTCGAAAGTTGCAGATATACCTGCGAACTATCTCACGATGAAATACGACCTCACGAAGCGTGTCGATGATGGTTCGATTCTCGAAATTACACGGGGTGACTTCGCCACCGTCGAAGATGGCGAGAATCGATATCGGCATTCGCTCCATGGAGACGATTCCGTACTGATCGGAATGGAAAGACTGTCGGAGAAGGTGTTCCTGGAGACGCAACCTTAGTCGTAGCGTTCGAAGATGATTTGTTTGCGATGCCATCCGATTTCCTTGAGGCGGTCGCGGTTGCCGGAGACCATTTTGTTCAGGCCGCAGATGTAGGCGTGGATGTCAAAGCCGGTGCCTTCGGCGGCTGTCGGGACAGGCGCGCGGTGATTCTCCGACTCGCGGCGCGTGAGGATCTGGGCAACGTGGTCCTGCACATAGCCGCGCAGGCCTTCCCAGCCTTCCTGGGACCGGCTGAGCGTGGGGAGATAGTAGAAGTTGTGCCGCTCAGCGGCAACCTTCTCGAAGTATTTCCGGTAATAGATTCCTGTTTCGTGACGCGTGCCATAAACGAGCCAGAAATTGCGGCCCTCGCTGCGGTCCTCTCCATTTTCGGCGAAAAGGTATTGGACGAATCCGAGGATCGGGGCGATGCCGGTTCCGGTGGCAATCATGATGCTGTCGGTGAGCGGCTGGCGCAGCGTGAAGAAGCCGTGCGGTCCATGAAATTGAACGGTCTGACCAACTTCGAGATCGCAGAGGAAATTCGAAAAAAATCCACCCTCCACACGATTCACACACAGGTCCAGCATGTTTGCGCGTGGCGCAGAGGCAATGGAGTATGCGCGTGTTTGCGTTTTCCCCCGGTCATCGACCGCGACACAGGAGATGAACTGACCGGGAACGAAGTCAAAATGCGAAAGCTCATCGATAGAGAACTCGAGGTGATAGCACTGCGCGGGATCGGAGAGCAACAACTTGTTCTGAAGCTTGGCGGTAAGGAGCGGTTTATCCAAAGTGACTCTTTTCCTCTCAAAAATTATCGCCCGTGTCTCATAGCAACAGCAATCAGGCAATAAGAGCCCTCAGCGTCGAACGCGACCCGGATCCCCGGCGCGTTGTAGATATACTCGATCTGACAAGAGTCTGAAGTCCCGAACGACCCTATGAGTGGACAGCCGCAAAAATACACCCGAAATAATCCATACATCTCACGCATGCTCGTCAATGTGTTGATGACCCTGGAAGGCTCAGAAAAAGAAACACGCCATATCGAGCTGGAGCTCGAGCCGGGGATGGAATACACGCCGGGCGACGCCGTCGGCATCGTGCCGGAGAATCGTCCCTCAGAAGTGGCCGAGGTGCTCGCGCAGTTATATTTCAAGGGCGATGAGCGCGTACTGGATCACTACAAAGTCGAGATCAGCCTTGAGGAAGCGGTACGCACGCGCCTGGCTATCGGCAAGCTTACTCGTAGCGCGGTGAACGCCTATGCAAAAATCGCTCCGGAATCGGTGCCGGGACTCGAGGCGCTGAAGTCATTGGCTTTGCCCGAGAATCGCTCTTTGGCGGAGGAGTACATCTGGGGTCGTGAGTTCATCGATCTAATTACGGAGTATCCAGGCGGAATTACTCAGCCGCAACAGTTGTTTACAGTGCTGGCACGCCTTACTCCACGCATGTATTCGATTGCGTCATCGCAAGCCGTGGTGGGAAATGCCGTACATACGATCGTGCGCGTTGTTTACTATACAAGCCATCAGCGCGACCGACAGGGGCTGTGCTCAGGACATCTGGGAGAACGCGCGCCGGAAGGTTCTATGATGCCGGTCTTTCTGCATTCGAACAACAATTTCCGGCTGCCTGAAAATTCTGACACGCCGGTCATCATGATTGGTCCCGGAACAGGCATCGCGCCGTTCCGTGCGTTTCTGCAGCACCGCAAGGCGTATGGTAACAAGGGTGAGAACTGGCTTTTCTTTGGCGAGCAGCGACGCGCATCGGATTTTCTTTATCGCGAGGATCTGGAAGCGATGTTCAAGGACGGGATTCTGACACGGTTCGATACGGCCTTTTCTCGCGACCAGGCACACAAAATCTACGTGCAGGATCGTATGCGGGAGAATGACGCCGAGTTACATCGTTGGCTCGAGCGCGGGGCGCATGTTTATGTATGCGGCGACGCGAATCGCATGGCGAAAGATGTGGAAGTTGCGCTCCTCGACGCCATTGCCAACGGACAGAACTGTACTCCGGACGAAGCGCAGGAGTATCTCGCCGCGATGAAGAAGGCGAGACGCTATCAGACGGATGTTTACTGACTCTGGGTGTATAAACCCAATCCGGCAGCTCAACCCCGCCCACCTCAGGGGCTAAAGCCCCTGTTTATGTGGTTTTTCCGGCACGGCTGAAGCCGTGCCCTTTCAAACCCATTTATGCAATGAGTTCCAGGGCTGCGGGACTATTCCACGGTTACGGATTTTGCCAGATTACGCGGCTGATCGACGTCGCAGCCGCGGCGCACGGCGATGTGATAGGCAAGCAGTTGCAGCGGGATTACGTCGAGCACCGGGAGCAGAAGTTCGGACGCGGACGGGACGTACAGCACATGATCGACCAACTCTTTGATTTGCTCGTCGCCGTGTATCGCAATGGCGATAACCTTCCCGGAGCGGGCGGTGACTTCCTGAATGTTCGACAGGGTTTTTTCGTAGCGAAGGACTGAGTCACGATTGCTCTCGTCTTTGGTGGCCAGGACGACGACGGGAAGCGTCTCGTCAATCAGGGCATTAGGCCCGTGCTTCATTTCGCCTGCCGGATAGCCCTCGGCGTGAATGTAGGAGATTTCCTTAAGCTTGAGTGCGCCTTCGAGCGCCATGGGGTAATGGATGCCGCGGCCCAGGTACAGAAAGTCGCGAGCATTCGAATAAATCTTCGCCAACTGCTCGCAGACGGGGTCGGACGTGCGGAGGCTCTCTTCGACCTTGCCGGGCAGAAGACTGAGGGATTCGACGAGGGTGCGACTCTCGTCGGCGGTCACGGTTTCGCGCTTTTGGGCAAGATGCAGGGCGAAGAGGAAGAGCGCGACGATCTGGGCGGTGAAGGCCTTGGTCGACGCCACGCCGATCTCCGGGCCGGCGTGGGTGTAGATGGTTCCGTGGGCCTCGCGGGCAATCATGGCGCCGACGACGTTACAGATCGCGACGGTTTTCGAGCCCTTGGCGATCATTTCGCGCTGCGCCGCGATGGTATCGGCGGTTTCGCCCGACTGGGTGATGAGGAGGCCTAGCGCGGCTGGATCGGCGATGGGATCGCGGTAGCGGTATTCGCTGGCGTAATCTACCTCAACCGGGACGCGGGCGAGGCGCTCAATCATGAACTTGCCCGCTGTGGCTGCGTGCCAGCTGGTTCCGCACGCGGCTATGTTGATGCGCGCGGCGCGGCGGAATTCGTCGTCGGAAATCTTCATCTCGTCGAGGAAGACCTTGCCTGTATCGAGCGAGATGCGCCCGAGAGTGGTGTCGCGAATGGCGCGCGGCTGCTCGAAGATTTCCTTGAGCATGAAATGTTTGTAGCCGCCCTTTTCCGCCTGAATGGGGTCCCATAGGATGCGCTGCAGCGGACGTTCCACACGGTTGCCGCGGAGATCGGTGAGCTCGACGCCGGAGGGGGTGAGGACAGCGACGTCTCCGTCGGCTAAGAAATAGAGATCGCGGGTGTGGTGGAGAATGCCGGGCACATCCGAGGCGACAAAGTATTCGCCTTCTCCGATACCGACGACGACCGGTGGGCCGTTGCGTGCGGAAACAATCTTGTCCGGCTCGTCGGCGGAGATGACGCTGATGGCATAGGCCCCGGTCAGGCGGCGGGCGGCACGGCGCACGGCCTCTTCAAGCGGCAGGGTCTTGCCGGAGTCGGCTGCGGAGGCGATCTCCTGCTCGATGAGGTGGGCGATGATTTCTGTATCTGTCTCAGTTACAAATTTGTGGCCTTCGAGCGAGAGCTCGTGCTTGAGCGCGAGATAATTCTCGACGATGCCGTTGTGGACGACGACGATGCGACCGGTGCAGTCGCGGTGAGGGTGCGCGTTTTCCTCGGTCGGACGGCCGTGGGTGGCCCAGCGGGTGTGGCCGACGCCATAGGTTCCGCTGAGCGGACGCTCACGGATGACTTCTTCGAGGTTGCGAAGTTTTCCAGGCGCGCGGCGCAGTTCAAGGCCGTCGCCATTGCCGCCGACGGCGATGCCGGCCGAGTCATAGCCACGATATTCGAGGCGGCGAAGACCTTCAATAATCAGAGGAACGACTTGTTTGCTGCCGACGTAACCGACGATTCCGCACATATATCCTTATTATCAAGGATAAAGAGGGCAAAGCCGGAGGTGGAGCTACTCGCTGTCTTCGAGCTGGAACGAAAATTCCTCAATGACTGGATTGGTCAACACGTCGCGCGCGATCCGCTCGATCTCGGCCCTGGCGGAGGCGGCGTCGAGATCGTTGCTGAGCTTCACCACAAAATATTTGCCTTGACGGATATCTTCGATTCCCTGATATTGCATCTTCTTCAGTGCGTTATGGATGGCCTGACCCTGCGGGTCGAGAACGGTCTGCTTGAGAGTTACGTAGACATGAGCCTTCATCGTGCCCGATTATAAAGGACTTCGCGTCCCGCGCTACGCGCCATTCGGCGCACGCAGCTTTCTGTGCCGCTGGGGGGTATTGCGCCAATTTCGCATCAAATTGCGTAAACTGGAATTCGCATGGTCAACTATCTGGAACTCCCAATTGGCGACAAGATGCCCGAAGTGATCAACGCGGTGATCGAGATTCCCGCCGAGGGGATCAACAAATATGAATACGACAAGCAACTGCACGTCTTCCGCTTGGACCGCAACCTTTATTCGCCGGTGCATTATCCGGGGGACTACGGGTTCATTCCTTCAACGTTAAGCGACGACGGCGATCCGCTCGACGTGCTGGTACTCGTGGATGCGGCGAGCTTTCCGGGTTGCGTGATGCAGGTGCGCCCGATCGGCTTGCTTGAGATGCTTGATCAGGGTGTCCTGGATGAGAAAGTGCTGGCTGTGGGCAAGAACAATCCCCGGTATACGGACGTGTGGAACTATTCTGAAATCTATCCGCACATGCTGAAGGAAATCACGCATTTCTTCTCCATCTACAAGGACCTTGAGGGCAAGCGCGTCGAGATCCATGGCTGGCATGACGCGGCATATGCGCGCGATCGCGTGGCATGGTCCGCGAAGAACTTCAAAGAAAATAAGGCGGCGAAGATCCAGTCCTAGTCTCCAGTCGGAGCGGCGTGCAATTCCTTGTGCAGGGGACGCCCTGACCAAACGGTGCGTGAAATCAGGTAGAAGATGGGCCCGGCGAGGGCGATGAGCAGCCCGAAGAGCAGGGCGGGCATGTGCGCCATGCGCTCGTCCCGCGACGAGAGCGCGGCGTAGATGATGAGTGCGGTTGGCATCACTCCCAGAGCGATCGCCATGGCCAGATTGCCGGCGCGAAATGGGCGCGCAAGGCTGGGCTCGCGCAGACGCAGCACGACCAGCGCGATGAACTCCAGTATCAGGCTCGCGCCGTAGAGCATCAGGTCGATCGAGATGAGCCGCTCGAAGCTGAACTGGAGGGCCAATGCCCACGCTGTCGCGCAAACCAGCAGGGCAACCCAGGGCACTCCATAGCGATTGCGGCGAGCCAGGACGGAGGGTAGCAGGCCATCCTCAGCCATTACCATGGGCACGCGCGCGTAGGACATCATGAGGGCGTTGAACATTCCCAGACCAGTGATGGTGCCGCCAAGTACGATGGCGATGCCGAGCCACGGGCCGGCGAGCGCCGTTGCTGCATCGGTCCAGGAGCCGGTGGTAAACTGCGCAATCGCCAAACCGGCGAAGCCCACGGCGGCAAGCGGAATCACGTAGCTGAGGGCCACCACTCCGGCACTCAACAGCATGGCGCGCGGGTAGTTGCGCTGCGGATTGTCGACTTCCTTGGCCACCGTCGAGGCATTATCCCAGCCCATGTAATTCCACAAGGCCACGAGGATAGCGGTCGAGAGGCTCTCGCTGCCGGTTTTGGTTGAGGTCCACAGGGCAGCGGTGTGCCGCAGGTGCCAGCCATGCCATAGGGCCGCTCCGACAAGCACGGCAAAGGGCGCAAGCAACACCACAAACAAGCCGATGGAGCCTTCACCCACGGCAGGGGCACCGCGCAGATTCCACAGGCAGCAGAGTGCGATCAGCGCAAGTTCCCAGAGGGTGCCGCGCGAGCCGGCCGTCCATGCGGGAAACAGCTTGCTGAGGTAGAGCACGAAGATCGTGGGATAGATGGCCATGTCAAAGATGCTGGCCGTGAGCGAGAGCCACGCTTCCTGATATCCCCAGAACGGGCCCAGGGCGCGGCGCACCCACACGTAGAAGCCGCCTTCGTCGGGGATAGCGCTGGCGAGCTCGCCGATCATGAGCGCGGTGGGCAAACTCCAGACGAGTGGGAGGAGAAGCAGAATGCCGAGAGCCTTGAGGTAGCCCGCGCCGCCCAGAATGTCTTCAATGCCGTAGGGGCCGCCCGACACCATGAAATAGGTCGCGGCGGCAAGCGGGAGAAGACGCAGGGTGCGCTGAACCTTCGCGGCTTTAGTGGCGGGTTTTAGTAGCCGTGTGACCTCGGGAATCTCCAGTGATAAAGATTATCGCGAAATGACAGGGACTCAACATAAGAACACAACAAAAAAGCCCCGCCATTTGGCGGGGCTTTTTTGCCGATGCGATTAAGACGCTTTGCGCTCGGAAAGATCGGGGCTCACTTTATCAGGCCCATAGCCGGAAACGTGGCTGGGGTAGACACGCTGGACATGCCCGAAGACACGGACGCGAGCCGTTTCGGACCCCGTCCCCCAGGTCTCGTCTTGACTGACAGCGTCGGATTCGTAACGAATCCTGCCGTGATTGCGCTCCAGGATACTTTCCGCCTCGGCGTTCCGCGAAGCGGCGTTGACCGTTACAATAGCGCCGCCACGGCCGATCTCCGCGGCGAAACGCCGAGCATCTTCGCTGGGAATTCCCATGCCCGTAAATGAGCTTTCAAACGCCGAGCCGTAAAGGGGATAGTCAGATTCGGAATAGGTTCCGAGATGGCCCTCGCCAGACCCGAAATTGCTGCTGCTCTTTTCAGCCACTGTTTCATGGCGCACTTGAGCATCCGTCCCGGTGTGTTCTCCTGAGAAGAGGTGCTTCAGCTTGTCCCACCAACTCGCTCCTTTGTCCGTGTGTTCATGGAAAGTGCCTGTTGCAGGATAACTACCGGTGACGGTCGTGTCCCGAACGACGCTCGATTGGTTGATTGGATCGTCATAAAGGGGCGCGGCAGTCGAGGACTTCAATGTGCTCGGGATGTTGGTTGGTAGATCGCCCGGGATTTCGGAACCGGGGATCGGTCCGGGTCGGCTGGCGCCGGAAGTCACGGTACCCCCGCCGGTAGACAGGCCAGCAGGCGTGACTCCGCTGGTGTCCGATGTGGCTCCCGCTGCTCCGGTGGCGGAGCCAACCGTTCCGATCGTGGACGTGGTGCTGGTTGGGAAGGTATCGTGGTGATCGATTTGGCTGGGAGCAGAGCCCGAATAGCCAGAAGCGCTCGCACTGTGAAATGCGGCTCCAATATCGTTGATCTGGAAACCTTCGTCCACAAGTTCGTTGATCGCATGCTGAGCGTCCTCGCCACTTGTGAAATAGGCGACAACCGTACCACTCGTTGAGCTGTTCCAATCGCTGCTGCTTGTCATCGGGAAACCTTCGAATCTGAATTTGCTTGCGCGGCCTCGTGCTCACAGAAAAATTGCGCGCGAATGCGGCCGTTCTCTACTACGATGCAGGGCCTGATCTCCGAGGACTGACGCGAGAAAAGATCTGCCTCACAAGGCTTGCTCACCATAAAATCTAGGTCCCGCATCGGGAATGGACAACGATCCTATATACTGGCTCTAGACAGCCGGAGAGATGGCCGAGTGGCTGAAGGCGGCGGTTTGCTAAACCGTTGTAGGGTCAAAAGCTCTACCGGGGGTTCGAATCCCCCTCTCTCCGCCAGCGAGTCTATCTCTTTTATAATCAGTAGTTAATCTCGTCGATTTGGTCGCATTTTGGGGCGAAATCGAGAATCTTGCGTCAGTGAGAGAATCGCCAGAGAGGAAATCGGGCCTCTGAACTGACTCCTTTCTCCAAAGTGCAAGACGCTGTCCGGGTTTCACAACGTTCGAGATATTCGTTGGAGATCGTCATGGCCGACACGTATGAGCGCACGCTGAACAGCTAAATTTGTCCAGTTCACCCAAAACAGGGCAATTCCCGATAGCTGGGTTGAGATGGTAGTATCGGCCACTGGATACCCCAATATGATTTCCGTACGCAGGAGAAGATATGGGTACCACCGTTAGTTTCGGGCCCATCAGCATCGGAGCGACTCCGCCTGGAGCAACGACGATTGGCAACACCAGTTGCGCACCTCTTTCCGCACCCGCAAACGTCACGGCCAGCATTTCCGATGACACTTCGGGCGGCGCCCTGACACTCCTGGCTCTCGCGAGTTTCATCACGGAAATCGAAACCGAGCCGCCGCCTCCTCCTGGCAGCCTGCCTCCCGGGGCCAAGCCCCCGCCGCCGATTAAGGTGCCTGTGATTGTGGGCGTAGCCTCATCCAACGGCGTCACGCCGCTGGCTGTGGCCAGCGGACAATTCATTCAGGCAAGTGTTCAATTTGCGCCGACTGCCTCCACTCCTGCCACAAGTACGGCCACGCTGCTCATTCACGGAGATACCTGGAATCCCATCTCAGTGCCGATCACGGCGACCGCCGGCGAACTCTCTGTTTCCGTTCCCTCGATTTTGGTGAAGCAGGGCGCATCGACGAAAGTCGATGTGACCGTAAAATCGGTTGCGGGCAGCGGCACCACCGTTAACCTCTATTTCGACGCAGACGCATCGGCTGAGGCTCCGAATGTGACTGCTCCATTGAATCCGACTTCTCTTTGGATCGACGCGGGCGAGTCTCGCACGAGCACGCTGACAGTCTCGGCGGATTCGACACTCGCTACCGGCGAGTATTCCTGGTCGCTCGGAGTCTGGGCCTTTGATAACACGTACAGTTTCAGCGTCCCTGTCGTCATTACTGTCGGGGAGCCCTACTACTTTATTCAGAGCAAGCTCGACGACGACTATGTGATCGACATTGTCGGCGCCTCTACCAAAGCCGGAGCGGGCCTCGACGTCTATCCGCAGACCAGCGGGGCCGACAACCAACTCTGGCAGTTCGTTCTCGATCCAGCAGGATCGGGCTTTTACTACATCCAGAGCAAGCTGAACGGCAATGTCGTCGACATTGAGGGCGCCTCGATCAACCCCGGAACGCTCCTCGACGCATTTCCCCAGAAGCCGTCTGCCGAAAACCAGCTCTGGGAGTTCGTCGCGGATCCAGCGGGCTCGGGCTACTTCTTCATCGTGAGCAAGCTGAATGGCATGGTTATCGATATCCAGGGCGCGTCCACCAAATCGAAAGCGCTGCTCGACGTCTTCCCGCTGAAGCTGAGCGGATATGACAACCAGCTATGGAACGTAGTGGACGGAGTATTTCCATCGACGATCAAGACGGTGCCGCCTCCACCTGACGGCCTTAAGAGCGACTCCAACTACCTGATATACAACGGCTGCGATCAGCTGCAAAACGTATCCGTAACCATTGACGTTACGCAGGACATCGTGTGGGAATCATCAGCGGGCGGCACGACTCACGGTTCGGTTCAGGGTTTCTCTTTCCAGCTGAACTGTTATTCCCCAGTCGTCACTCCTGTCCCAGCCGTTTACGCCGTCTGGCAGCAGTTCGTGGTTGAATTGGGAGGAACCGAGCTTATCGGGGGCGTTAATGCCTACGAACTCAATCCATCCCCCCCGCCGGGGCCCAAATTTATCCCTGTATATCTCAGCCCAACCAATTTGCTATCGCTGCCCAGTGTCAAAATTCCCGCCGGGTACAAAATCAAGTTGACCCTGGCGAACGACGCAAGCAACAACATCACCGGCGTTACCTTCCTCGTGATCGACAATCTGGGCAACACGCTGGCGAACCAGTGGCTGCCAGTACCAGCCGACCCCGCGCCGATCATCGCTCTCGAGATGAACCTGATCGGCCCAATTTCGGGCGAGAGCTCGGTGCTTTCCTCTGGAGCAGGAACCTTTACCTACGCCGCTTCGAGCACCCTGACGGCCTTGAGCAAGGAGCCTGCCTGCGCCGCAGGCCAGGGAGTCTACTCCGGAGAAACCGCTAACACCATTTACGGCGTCCTGCCCTCGAGTTGGGGAAATCCCCTGACTCAGTCTTTCGGTCTGAGCGAGACGTGAGCTATCGCGGCGCGCCGTTCCTATCCGATAGTTATGCATCGCGAGGGCTAGCCGATATTGACATTGCACGTTTGTGTTGCCTATGACAGCATCGGTTTGCTGATACTGCGCCTTGGCTCAGCTCAACGATTGAGCTCAGACCCAACGGGCGATTGCGAGCCGTAAGTCGTTTTTTGAGTAACTTGGGATTAATAACTCCCACAATGGCCAAATCTGATTTTGAAAAGAAAAGCTCTACCGAGAGTTCGGATGACTGCATGCCCGCCAGCGAGTCTTTATCCTCTATAATCAGTAATTTATGTCGAAGACTTAGCCGCATTTTGGGGCGAATTCGCGAATTCTGCGTCATTCAGAGAATCACGAGAGAGGAAATCGGGCCTCTGAATTGGCCCTTTTCTCTGCCGGGATAAGCCAAGGTCCGGTTCCTCTGGTCACGCCACAACCGGATACAGTCCTA
>Ga0210398_10000153_pt1 | contig 86395 bp, 76 predicted proteins | sample IncBWC4OmetaG_FD_161047 | JGI IMG/M metagenome (GOLD analysis project Ga0210398, IMG submission 161047) | Forest soil microbial communities from Barre Woods Harvard Forest LTER site, Petersham, Massachusetts, United States - Inc-BW-C-4-O | ecosystem: Environmental > Terrestrial > Soil >... | reverse complement strand
GAGCTCTTCCAGCTCATCATCTTCGAGTTCGTCCAAACCCAGTTCGTCCAGCTCTTCGAGTTCGTCCAAACCGAGCTCGTCCAGTTCATCCAGCTCTTCCAAACCGAGCTCTTCCAGCTCATCATCTTCGAGTTCGTCCAAACCCAGTTCATCCAGCTCTTCGAGTTCGTCCAAACCGAGCTCGTCGAGTTCTTCCAGTTCTTCGAAACCCAGCTTGCCGAGTTCATCCAGCTCATCGAAGCCAAGTTCTTTGAGCTCGTCATCCTCGGCTTCTTCGAAGTTGAGCGCTTCCAGCCTGATGTCCGCGACCCCGTCCGGTTCATCGAAACCGAGTGCTTCTTCCACGAGCAGTCTTTCGTCGGGATTGAGTGGGAGCAGTTCGTCAGCATCGGCAATTCGAATTCGCAAGAACGTGTTGACCCTCACGACAGCTCAGCAAACCGCATTTGTAAATGCGCTGCTCTCGCTCAAAGCAAAGGGCAAATACGACGCGTATGTAACCACGCATGCCAGCGCCATGATGCACATCACGCCTGCGCCAGGAGACCCGCCGGCCGATCCCTCTGATCCGATGGCTCAGATGATGTATCGCAACGCTGCTCACAGCGGACCAGCGTTTTTCCCGTGGCACCGCGAACTTGTCCTTCGTTTGGAGAACGACTTGTCCGTGGAAATGGCGGAGCCTGATTTTGCGATGCCCTATTGGAACTGGGCTGCCGACTCGGCGCTGACGCCGGGAACTTCGCCGATCTGGTCGCCCACCCTGATGGGCGGCGATGGAGATTCCACGAAGTCCAATCAAGTCACAACCGGGCCGTTCCGCTCCGTAGCGAGCGGCGGTACCTGGACAACCGTCGAGGAAGATCCCGACACCGGGGCTCCTTTGCCGGCGAGTTTTCTGACGCGAACCCTGGGGCGCGGAACGGCCCTCTTGGCAGGAAGCATCAAAACATTACCCACTCCGGCAAACGTGACTGCGACGCAGGCACTCACTCCTTACGACACGCCCGACTTCAGCAGCAGTACAAAGGTGACCGGTTATCGAAATGCCGCGGAAGGCTGGAATCCTTATGGCATGCACAATCTCGTCCACGTGTGGGTGGGAGGTAGTATGGAGCCGGCGACCTCACCCAACGATCCTGTATTCTTCCTGCACCACTGCAATGTGGACCGGCTGTGGAACTTATGGCAAACTGCCAAAGCGGGTGGATTCGGCAAGGGATATGTTCCGGTCAGCGGAGGGCCCGTTGGGCACAATCTGACGGATGCGCTGTTCCCATGGAACACGGCAGCCGACACGCGAACGCCGGCCGACCTGGTGAACTCTCTGACTCTGGGCTATAAGTACGATACGGATTAACCGGGAGCAGAAACAGGCAAATTAACCGCATCGAATTCTCCAGGCTGCTTCAATGCAGCCCGGATGCCATTCTAAGGAGGAAATCAGATGCCCGAGGCAACCCAGCGTCGAACACTTCGGCACAAGAATGTTCCCTTTGTTATATCGACAACCGGCGCGGCAAGCGTTCTCGCCGTGAACGGAAAGCGGATTTCAGTCGTCAAGCAAAAGAACAATAAATACCGCACGCGCTATCTTCCCTATGCGGAATTCAATGACCTGGAGACTCTGGCGCGCTCAGTGATTGACGTCCACCGCACACTGCGCTCATAACGGACCATTTCGGCTGGAAAAGATTGAGAACAGGGCCTTGTACTTCGATGCGCAAGCTCATACTCAAGAATCATCAGAGTCCCGGCGACATTCTAATGCTGACCGCGACCGTGCGGGACCTTCACGCCTCCTATCCAGGTGAATTCCTGACCGATGTACGAACCAGTGTGGATCAACTCTGGCAGCATAATCCGCTCATTACCCCATTGCGGGAAGACGACCCTGAAGTGACGGCGCTGCGCTGCAATTATCCGCTCATCCATCGCAGCAACGAATCGCCCTATCACTTTGTTCAGTCCTTCACTGAATACCTGAACGACAAGTTGTCTCTGAAGATCACTCCACAAAAATACGCCGGAGATATTTATCTGCATCAACAGGAAAAGAGATGGATCTCCCAGGTCCAGGAGCGTACCGGAAAAGAAATTCCTTATTGGGTGATTGCCGCCGGAGGTAAGTACGACTTTACCGCGAAATGGTGGGCCAGCGACCGGTACCAGCAGGTTGTCGATTATTTCTACGGAAAGATCCAGTTTGTGCAGGTGGGGGAATTGCACCACTATCATCCGCCGTTGCGAGGGGTAATCGACCTACGCGGTCTAACGGATGTTCGTCAGTTGATAAGGCTCGTGTATCACGCTCAGGGCGTTGTATGCGGCGTGACATTTCTGATGCATCTGGCCGCAACCGTTGAGACGAAGGGGAGCGCCGGCCAAACCAGGCCGTGCGTTGTGATTGCGGGCGGGCGCGAACCACCGCAATGGGAGGCCTACCCACACCACCAGTTCCTGCATACTGTCGGCGCGCTTCCGTGCTGTGAAAAGGGCGGGTGCTGGAAGGCCCGGACTCTTCCTCTTGGGGATGGCAGCGAGAAAGACTTGCCGAGGAATCTCTGCCTCAACGTCGTGCAGGGAATGCCGCGTTGCATGCACATGATTTCGGCGGAAGACGTCATTCGCAGGATTCAGATGTATTTTGTCGGTGGCCGACGTGCCTGGCTCACGCAGCAGGAGTTTTGTGCGGCTCAACCGACGATACGACAACCGATTGCACACTCCGTTGCGCTTTAACCACGATGCGGCGAGTCATCCTGAAGTGCGACCACAGTGCGAGCACAACCGTCATGTTGACGGCGGCAGTGCGCGACCTGCATGCCTCCTGCCCTGGTCAGTTTCAGACAGATGTACGGACTCGCCACAACGAGTTATGGCGCAATAACCCCCACCTCAGGCGTCTCGATCCGCGCGATCCCGATGTTGAGCAGATCGATTGCAATCCTCCGCTTACTCAGCGGAATGACGATCCGCCTTTCCACTTCATACACGGGTTCCTCAGACATCTTGGGAATCTTCTGGATGTCGAGATCAAACCCACGGTTTTTCGGGGCGATCTGCACCTTTCGCGACGAGAGAAATCCTGGATATCTCAGCTACAGGAAATCACTAGAGACGAAATACCGTTCTGGGTATTAAGTGCTGGCGGCACTTTCGAAAAGACGATCAAGTGGTGGGATCGCGAACGCTTTCAAACTGTCATCAACGCATTCCGCGACCGCATTCTCTTCGTACAGGTTGGCGCAGAGGGAGACCATCATCCGGAGTTGAGCGGAGTCGTCGATTTGAGGGGGAAGACAGATTTGCGCCAGCTCATTCGACTCATTCACCATGCTCAGGGAGTGCTATGTCCTCTCAATTTACTCATGCACCTCTCTTCCGCTGTGGACACAAAACACAGTTCACCGAATCGCGCCTGCGTAGTGATCGCCGGCGGGGGACAATCCACACAGTGGCAGCGGTATCCTACTCACCAGTTTCTACATACGATAGGCGCGTTGACCTGCTGCGATACAGCGGGATGCGGCAGACATCGGACCCACTCGTTGGACGATAACTCCCCATCTGATTCAGCGGATAAGATCTGCGTGGACGTTGTTGACGACTTACCCCATTGCATGCACATGATCGGCGCGGCCGACGTGATCCGATCAATCCAAAGATACTTTGACGGAGGTGTGCTCAACTATCTCTCGGCCGATGAGATAGAGGTAGCACGAAAAACTCTTACAGATGGCGTGGGCTTATCCGAGAGCATATATAAGGGAGAGCGGGGACTGAGTGAACAGCCAGGTTTCATGCAGCAGGATCGGTTATGACGGGCGCGAATGGAAAGTTCCACGTCAAGACGCGGTCCATGCGGCTATGCACCCACGACCGCGGAGACTTTGCCTCTGTCCGAAAAGAAAACGTGCTTATCTATTGGCCGCACGGCTTCGGAGACCTGGTGGGCCTGGGTTATGTTCTGCCGCTCCTTGAACCGTCAAACCGCTATTGGATAACGCGATTCGGCGATGACTATCTCTCGGTTATGGACGGAAGCGAATATGTGACTCCTGTATTTGTCGGAGGGCCGCCTGCGGTCCTGGCCGGCGACGGAGACTCTCTTCGCAACCGTCACCTGGGGCTGGTTTATAACGACATCGATGGCGGCAAACGCAGCGTATCCTTGCCCCTCTCGATTTATGAGGCCTGCCGCGCGAACAACATCACAACTCTGTTATGGACGAGTTATCCGGAAACCTGGGGCCACAGGGCTTACCCTTACCATTCCAAAGCGCGCAACCTGGCTCGCCACATTGTGCCGCGCGCCAGCGCTCCCGTGCTTGAATCGGGCATTCCGCTGATTAACGGCATCAATTTTGACATTGCGTCATGGATCGTTCGCTGGGTAGAGGCGCGCTTGAAGAATTTCGCGGGATTTGGCGGCAGGAAGCTATGTATCATTGCCAGAAACGGCTATACCTGTACGGGCAAGAACTGGGGGCACCGCTGGCGCGAGGACCTGCCTCCCCGCCAACAGCGGGAGGCAGAAGAGTGCCGGCAGTTCATGCGCCTGCTCTTGAAAAAGGATCGCCGCTGGATCTTCCTTTCCATGGAAGATCGCCTGTTCGATGGAGACCATACTGTGCGATCGAAGGCCACGAATTGCTTTAGCTACGCTGAATTGTTCGGAACGGCGAGCCACGACAGTATTCCCTTCGGGATAATTATGAAGGCACTTGTGAAGCTCGCGTCGCTCAGTATTGGAGTGCCTACCGGGCCCTTCCACTTGAGCATGGCGAAACGGGATCTGCCTACGGTGGGAATATGGATTCAGCACTCGCCGGTGTGGTATGACGAGCCAAAGGAGTGTTCTATTCACCTTCTCGGAAGCGAGGCGGGTAAGGGTCCTCAGTACGCGCCGGAATCTATCTCTGGCAGCAACGGTCTTAGTCATCGGACCTTGATCCAGGACAGCAGGATTATCACTGGGGAACAGGCGCTTGGCGCTGTGGAGACCCTGCTTTACTAGGAGATGCGCATGGACTCGGACATCGTGGCTAAGTTCGAAACTACACGCGATCTTTCGGGGAAGGCGTTCCGCGCCGGATGCTCCCCGTCGCCGATTCAAAGGGCCGCCAGTCGATGAAGCGATCTGCGAACCTGTTCGTATATGCAGTGACGGGGAATGCTCACGTTGAGCAGGTAAACCTTTCGCTGCGCTTCCTTAAGCACTTTTCGAGACAGGACATCCTGGTTGTTGCCGCGCGCTATGACAGCAAGATCGAGCACGATCAGGTGGTTCGAATTGATGTTCCGGAGCGCTTCGACAACCATCAGGCAAGCATACTGATGAAGACTGGGCTGCATCGCATTGTCGGAGATACGGAGCGCATCTGCTGCTATCTCGACAGCGATGTTGTCGCTGTCAATAGCGGAGTAGACCGAATATTCCAGCGAAAGCGGGGACCGGTTACTTTCGCGGCCGATCACACGCGCCTGCCCATGTTCAGCCGATACGCTGTGCGATGTTCCTGTGTTCGTGGCAGCTGCGATCATTTACGGCAGGCGATTGGGTCCAAGTTCGGAGTCGATGTCTTTGACTCGGAGTGGCAGCATTGGAACGGCGGCGTCTTTCTTTTTGACTCGGGATCCATGGACTTCCTGGATACATGGCACACATACACTCGCGCGATCTTCGATGATCCGGGATGGAAGACGCGCGACCAGGGAACACTGATCGCAACCGTTTGGAAGTTCGGGCTTCAGAACCAACAAACACTCGCGCCAAAATACAACTACATTGTCGATGGAATGCGAGGCATGGCAGATTTTGAGCGAGCTTCAGCGAGCCCTTCCTCTTATCGAGTGGATACAACCTACTCACTTGACCCAGCCTCGCCTTTGCTACGCCCTTACTTTCTGCATTTCATCAATGGATGTGGCGGAATGCAGGGTTGGCACAACTGGGATGAGGCAGAGGCCAGGTTGGCGCATTCTCAAAGTTTCGCTGCCCGTCACTTAGCGGCTTGCGGCGCAACTCCTCGCCGGCGGGGGGTTGCCGACGCTCCCAAAACCGCTGGAGGATAGTAACTGTTGGTTTTAGCAGCGGGCGCAGGATTCGAACCTACGATTTCCACCTCAGGTTATTTGGGAATCGACTAAGACCGGAATTGGTGGGCGGTGAGGGACTCGAACCCCCGACCTCCTGCGTGTGAAGCAGGCGCTCTAACCAGCTGAGCTAACCGCCCATACAGCAGGAAGCTGCAGGGTCGATTCTCAGTGTAAGGCATGCACGAGGCCTTAGGCAACGCAGGGATCACCTGTACCTCGGATCCGTTTGCGCCGGGCTGTCGAGCCCGATTCGGAAGACATACGCCTCCTCTCCAGCTGGCCTTCCCAACAGTTTTATGTGCAATCCGTCCTCGAGTTGCTGGTAGGAGAACTTTACATCAGATCCAACAAGCGACACGGTCTGAATATGTTGACCGGGTAGTCCGTTCGTGCCCAGCGAGTGGATCACGGCCTCGCCTGAGGCAGGCCATCCCAACTCGATCGCGAACAGATCGGAGCCCTTGGTCGTAAAGCGGAAGTCCTCTGCCGTATATGGCTGCGTGTCCGTATCGTGAAAAGAACCGGCGGCGACCCTGGTCGGCCCTTCACCATAGATTCTCCATGGGCGGGTGCTGTAAATCGCGTCTCCGTTCACCTTGAGCCACTGGCCAACTGCCCGGAGCACATGCTGTACCTCGTCGGGAATGGTGCCGTCCGCGCGCGGGCCGATGTTTATCAGCAGGTTGCCGTTCTTGCTGACCACGTCAACGAGCTGATGCACGATAAAGAAGGATGTCTTGAACGTGTCGTGTTCAATATATCCCCATGATTTGTTGCTTACCGAAGTATCGGTCTGCCAATAGGACGGTCGGATCTCCGAGAGTTGCCCGCGCTCGATATCCAGGACGCCGGAGTTCTCCTCCATATCGACGAGCTTGTAAGTAATAATGCCAACGGGGCCGCGTTTCTGCGACTCGTTGTAGTAATAGGCGGCAAACTTTGCCAGGTACGGGCGCACCGACGGCTGCCCGATCCACCAGTCGAAGAAGATGATCTCGGGCTGATACTTCTGCACGATCTCGGCCGATCGTGCGAGCCAGTCCTCGCCATACGCCGGGCTCACGTAAGTCCAGTCCTGGGCAAGATCATCCCGCTTATCCAGTACCTGTACCTGCGCTGGTCCATAGAACGCTGCGTACTTCGGATCGTTCACGTCGGAGGGAATCTCCCGGCCGCCGTCCATGAACCAGTCGTGTTCGATGCGGTGCGAGGAAGCGCCCAGATGCAGACCTTCAGCCCGGACGGCCTTCGCAAGGTCGCCGGCCAGATCGCGCCGCGGCCCCATCTTCGCAGCTGTCCAGTCAGAAAGGCCGCTGTCATACATTGCGAACCCATCGTGGTGCTCAAAGACGGGTACGACGTACTTCGCTCCCGTTTCTTGGAAGAGGCGTGCCCAGGCCCGCGGATCGTAGTGTTCCGCCTTGAACATGGGAATAAAGTCTTTGTAGCCGAAGCTGGTTAGAGGCCCGTAGGTCGCGATTTGATGCTTATTCTCATCGGTGCCGGTCCGGTACATATTGCGCGGGTACCACTCGTTGCCGAATGCCGGTACTGAGTACAGTCCCCAGTGAATGAAGATTCCGAACTTTGCGTCCTTGTACCACTGTGGCACTTCGAACTTTGACAGCGAATCCCAATCTGGCCGAAACGGCCCGTCATGGCCGCCCCGGTCAACATCATTCAGGATCGCGGCGCGCTGGTTGTCATACCTGGCACTCGCGCTTTGCCATTCCGCTGCAAGGGTCTCAGCGGGTGCCTGGGCCGTCGGTGCGTTCGAAGATTGCGTCTGCGCGAAGAGCGGAAAAGCGGCGAGCACAAGCAGACACAAGGTCACGTTGCAAAGATGCGCGGAGCCAGGACGTCTGGGAAAGGTCGAATCCATGAGAGAAAGGTACCCTATCAGCTTCTTTACTCTAATCCTGGGATTTATTGAGTTACCCCGAAGGGCAATGTGAGTCGTCATATTCTACGAAGCGATTGAAATTATTGTAGATGGAAGCGATACAGTCTCAAGGCCGTCGCTGTCTAAAGGTGGACTCTACCACTGAGTGACGCGCTCGGGGACGGAAGAGCAGTGCATGGCTTGACACCCCGCTCACAGGCTGCCAGACCCCTCTAAACAACCCATCGATCGGAGATGCTCGGGGCCAAGGCTTCGAGTCGCGTACCCAAGGCAACAGATACAATCTCTTTACGGAAGAAATGCCTCATCCCGAACCAGTCCCGGACCCCGATCGCCCTGCATCCGGACATGAATCCGACGAGTCGGGGGAGAGCGGCTGGATAAGTGGGCAGATCCCCGACCCGGAAGATGCTGAGATCATTGACCCAGACACGGATCCAGGCCCGCAACCTATGCCTGAAAACGGGGTTCAGAAGGATATGGCGTCCATTGCCTTAGATTCCGCGCTTTTGAAGGGAGCCCAGATCGATTCTGCCCAGGGCTGGACAGAGGGTGGCCGGGCACGGGCCGACTGGAGCGCCATGAGCGACGCGGAGATCATGCTCCGCGTACGAGAGGGGGATGATTCTGGCTTCGACCTGTTGATCCAGAAGTACCACAAGCCGATCATCCACTTTATGTTCCGCATGGTGCACAATCAAGCGGTGGCCGAAGAGCTGGCGCAGGAGGTTTTTCTGCGCGTGTATCGCTCCCGCCACACCTATCGCGCCGAGGCCCGGTTCACTACCTGGCTATATCGCATCGCGACAAACCTTGGAGTGAACCACGCGCGCGATACGAAACACGAGCGGACGGCCCAGAGTGTCTATCTTGACCAGCCTGATCCGGAGACGGGCACGACTCCAGATGTCGCGGATCCGGGTGCTACGGTCGAACAGGAACTTGTGCGTGATGAACGGATGCGCGCCATTCGCCAGCATGTAATGGCATTGCCTGAACGGCAGCGTACCGCCGTTCTGATGCACAAGTATCAGGGATTGGACTATAAGCAGATTGGAGAGGCGCTCAAGTTAAGCGAGTCGGCAACCAAATCGCTCCTCTTCCGCGCCTACCAGACGCTCCGCGAACGATTGAAGGATTTTGTATAAGAAAGATGCAGTACCGAAGAAGGTAAATATCATGATCTGCCGGATAACCAAAGCGAACTTTACGAACCTGCTCCTCGATCGGGAATTGGTTCCAGCTGAGGTGCGGAAGCATGTGGAGCAATGCGCCGAATGCAAGCAGGAACTCGCGGCGCTTGAGGCCACCATGCAGGCGCTCGATGTCTGGGACGCGCCTGAGCCATCGCCGTTCTTTAATGCGCGCATGGCCGCCCGCCTGCGTAGCGAGCGCGAGGCCCAGCCGGCTGGATTCTTCGAGCGCCTGCGCTCACGCCTGCTCTACAGCACGAACATGCATTTGCGTCCTGTAGCCGCCGGGGCGCTCGCTCTGCTCCTGCTCATTGGAGGCGGCACCTACGCCGGTTTTGTGAGCACGAACCAGCCTGCAAGCCCATCCGCTGCGGTTCGCGACCTGCAGTCGCTCGACGAGAACTCGCAGGTCTTTCAGCAGCTGAATACGCTGGATCAGCAGGACGACGACTCTGACAGTGGTTCGTCAAACAGCAATCTGTAATTGCGCGGCGAGGGCAATGCCCACAGGCAACATAGAGTGGCAGTCCTGGGTAACACGCAGCACGTTTCCGTGCCGTTGTTTCTGGAGCGGCAGTTTTAGTTGATTAGAAGAGATATGAAGATGTGCGCACGGCAAAATTCGGCGAGCCGCCGGGGCTGGCTGACCCGCATAGGTCTGCCTGCAATCTCAGCACTCGTGCCTGCGATTTTTGCTTTGGGCGTCACGTCTTCCAGCTGGGCTCTGGGTCCGATGGCGGGCGGCTTTCACCCTGGGGGTACTCAGCACGGTGGTGGCCAGCATAGTGCGCCACAGTCTCATCCAGCGCCCGCGCCACAGTCTCATCCAGCGCCCGCGCCCCAAGCTCATCCAGCGCCATCGCACCCACAGGCATCAACGCCGTCGCACACCGTGCAATCGCAGCCGTACGCGCAGTCTCATCCGAATATGCAACCGGCCCGTCCGGGGCAGCAGCATCTTCCCGAGTGGCTCAACAACCGCCAGAATCTGACGCCGAAGCAGCAGGAAGACGCGCTGCGCCGCGAACCCGGCTTTCACAATCTGCCAGCCGATCAACAGCAGCGGCTCGTCAATCGGTTGCATTCGCTGGATGAGAAGACGCCCGAGCAGCGCCAGCGCACCCTGGCACGGAATGAGAATTTCGAGCGGCTATCGCCTGAGCGCCAGCAGGAGGTCCGCGGAGCCTCGCAGGCGCTTGGTCAGATGTCCCCGGATCGTCAGCAGGCCGTTCGCCACGCGTTCCAGCAATTGCGGCAAATGCCTCCGCAGCAACGGCAGATGTTTCTCAATTCCGGCAGTTATGCGTCGCAGTTCACGCCGCAGGAGCGCACAGTGCTGGGAAATCTGCTCTCTATCGAGCCCTACCAGTCCCACCCGGGAGCAATTCCACAGCCGTACTTCGGTCGATAGAACGAAGCCGCGAGCCGATCACTGCTTCAACATATTCTTCGCGATAAAGAGTACATTCGCCGGGCGCTCGGCAAGACGGCGCATGAAGTACGGATACCATTCTGCGCCAAACGGAACATAGACCCGAACATTGAACCCCTCGGCCACCAGCGCTCGTTGCAGGTCGCGGCGCACCCCATAGAGCATTTGGAACTCGAAGGATTTGGGCTCGATCCGGCTCTCCCGAACAAACTGCTTCGTCGCCGAGACCATCGCTTCGTCATGCGTCGCGATGCCGTGGTAAAGGCCGCTGGTCAGAAGCGCATGGGTTAGATTCACGAAATTGGCGTCCACATCGGCCTTATCGGGAAATGCCACACCCGGCGGCTCTTTGTATGCGCCTTTGCACAAACGGATGCGGATGCCGTCTGCGGTCAGCGTGGCGATGTCCTGCTCACTACGCAGGAGATAGGCCTGAATCACGATGCCCACATGGCCTCGGTTGGCCGGGACACTGTGCAGCCCGCGAACCAGATCGATAGTCGCCTGGGTATACTCGCTGCCCTCCATATCCACGCGGACGAAAGTCTTTGCCGCAACTGCATGGTCCACGAGTCCGGAGACGATCTCGCCAGCCAGCCCTTGGCCCAGATCCATGCCCATCTGCGTGAGCTTCACACTGACGTTTGCGTTCAGGTGCCGGCTTTCAATCGCATCCAGCAGCCGGTGATAAATGTCCGCCGAATGCCGCGCCTCTTCAGGGGTATTCACATTTTCCCCCAGACTGTCGAGCGTCGACGCGATGCCTTGCGTCTCTAGAGAGGCGGCCGCTTTGAGGACATCGTCAATCTCCATGCCGGCAACAAAGCGAGAGGACATGCGTTGTCCCAGAGAGGAGCTCTCGGCGAAATGACGAATAGGCTGGTTGCGGGACAAGGCAATAAAAGCGGAACGCAGAATCGGCATGAGTTTTACTTCGAGTCGAACTGCTTATTTTCGCACACTCCTGATGGTTGACTAGTTGCCGATACAGAATCCAAGACTGCGACCTCAAGAGCAAGGCACATGCTGCGGCAACTTCAACCGAGAAAACCAAAATCTTCAGGCATCGCATCGTAGAAGAAAGAAATCAGAAAAGAACAATTTATTCACCGGTAGCGAAACGACAAGCGTTCGGCTTCAACTTATTGTTGGTAGGTAGCTGTTAACAAGGCGCGGTTATGCCGGCCCGATTCGGAGAATCACATGTTGGATCAATGCGCAAACCCCAAATGCGCGAAACCCCTCCGTTATCTGCGCGAGGGGCGTATTTTTGTTTTTGATGCTCTACCCGCCGGGTCGGACGGCAGTCGCCGGCAGGTTCACAGGCTGGAACACTATTGGCTTTGCGGCAGTTGTTCGGAAACCTTGTTCCTGGAGAAAACGAGGACCGGAATTCGACTGCAAGTCAAGGTCGGTTCCAAAGCTGCCTTTGTCCATTCAGGTGAGGCTCAGGCCTCCTAGGCAGAGCCAATATCCTGCGAAACAGCCATAAAGACTGTCATGATTCTTCCTCCGACCGTCTCCCCTGCGGCCACCCCGGCTATTTGCCGGCAAAATGGTAGCCGTTAACTCGAAAAATATCGGGTCATGAAATATCTTTTCATGTCGAGCAGGAATTTCTCGCATCTACTATGGTTAAAAGGGGTTAACCTAGAGACTGGAGCGCAGCTCACCATGACAAAGGCAGAACTGGTTGAGGAAGTCACCCAGCTTGGCGACCTTACACGGCGCGACGGCGAAGTGATTGTTGACACAATTTTCGATGCCGTAGTCGGAGCCCTCAAGTCGGGCGACAAGATCGAAATTCGTGGGTTCGGAAGCTTCCGGATCCGGCAGCGCAAACCCCGCATTGGTCGCAATCCAAAGACCGGTGCCAAGGTCGAAGTTCCAGCGAAGCGTGTTCCTTATTTCAAGCCCAGCAAGGAGCTGCGGGATCTGGTGAATCCTCACGAAGCCGAAGCGACGAAGTCTGCCCCTCCGGCCGAGTAATCATCTGCTGACTGGACGGGTCCTTTCAGGGCGCACGTGCGTATCAGCATTACCTAAGGACGAATCCCGATTGCCGAGAGCATCCGGCCAGTGAACCCGTGTTCGGCTCGGTAAGAAAAATATCGGTCAGTCTGACAGCTGGTACAATCGCCAACCACCGAGATTGCATTGAGCTTCAACCCGGCGTCAAGCAACTGGCGCCGGTTCGCTTCCACCAGATCGAGATGCAGGTCGGGACCAGGCTTGCCGTGGCCCTGCGCACGCGCGGCAAGAAATGGCAGCGGGTACCTCTCTTTGATCAGATCCGAATCGTACACTTCGCAAAAGAGCTGTGCGGCGTAAGAGAATTGCGATTCGAACTCCGCGAGGACTTCGTCTCCCACTGCATAGCAGCACGCGCCGATACCCGGACCGATCGCTGCTACCAGATCTTCTGGTTTGCTGCCGAACGCAAGGCGCATCCGCCCCACACCATTCTCGACAATCCGCTTCAAGGTGCCGCGCCAGCCGGCGTGGAACCCCGCAACCGCCTGCCGTTTGCGGTCGGCCACCAGCACGGGGATGCAGTCCGCTGTCTGGATCGCGAGGAGGATGCCCGGCTCGCTAGTCATCATGCCGTCGGCTTTGGCGCCGCCAGCATCGAGGGTCGCGTCACGTGCCATTACCTCACGAAGTAGCGAGGAGTGGATCTGGCGCAGCGTGACCATCGGGAAGTGGGGGTTCCCGGTAACGGCTGTGAGGAATCGCTCGCGATTCGCGACAACGCTTGCCTTGTCGTCCGACGCAGTGAAGCCAAGATTGAGCTCGCCCGCCCGTTGCGAAGGCCGGTAAATCCTGCTCTTGCCGCCGGTACGTGTGCTGAAGCCGTGCAAGAGCCAGTCGATTGCCGACAACGAAGGGATCCGAATGACCCCCACTTCGGTTTTGGATCCGCGTGTCCGGCGCACCTTTGGCGCTCGAGCCTTCGGAGATTTGGCTTCTGAAGATGCGACGGTCTGCATACACCTTCATTCTAGCCACAGGCAAGCACCCGACGGAGTTAGGAGACAGATCTCGAGAACAGGATGAGGAGCGAATGGGCCCACTTTCCAGTGGGCCCGCTCAAGAGGCATTAGGGAGGGGTAACTACTTGGGATTTATTTGAAGAGGGTCCGCAAGTTCAGACCTGTTACACAGAGAGATGTACCACGAAGGTTGGTTCTGTACGCCTGAAGTTGCCTCTAAGGTTGCTTACAGTGATGCAAATGATTGGCCAAAGAGATGTATCAGTAATTCAAATTTCTGACTTTTCAGAAGCCCGCCGCTAAATAGCTGATATTTTTGTGCGGCCGGCCGCGATCAGGTATGAGTTTAGTGCCCGAGACTGGGATTTGTAGTTGCCGAATAGCACTTAAAGATGGTATTTAGATACCACTATAGAGCACTTGAATGCTTATTTTGCCCTGAATCTTCATCTTCGATGAGCTTGATTTTGTTCAGGAGAGCCTTATAGCTCACACGCAGTCTTCGGGCAGCTTCGCGCCGGTTCCAGCGTGTTTCGATCAGCATCTCGCGAATCGCCTGCCGCTCCGCCTGCCAGGCCGCCTGCCGCCCAATCTCCAGAAGAGATGGTTCACGGCTCAGGGGGAACTCGATGGTTGGTGAGGTCGACCCTTTAGTCTCGTTCGCCGGCGACGAGTATTCGACGGCGTGCAGAGAAAGTTCGCGCACAATCTGCGTGCAGTCGCCGACGATCACATACCGCTTGCACAGGTTCTCAAGCTCGCGGATATTGCCGGGCCACGGATAGTGGATCAGTGCCTGCATCGTCTCTTTGTCGAATGGCGCCACACCGCGCTCATATACGCCTGAGTATTTCTCGATGAAGTGGTGAATGAACATGGAGATCTCATTGCGCCGCTCGCGCAAAGGCGGAATATGCACCGTCACGACGTTAATGCGGTAGAAGAGATCCTCCCGGAAGAGCCCTTCCGTGACGCGCTGCTCAAGAAGCTTGTTGGTCGCGCACAGCACGCGCACGTCGACAGCCGTGTCGCGCTTGGCGCCCAGGCGGGCGAACTCACCGTCCTGCAGCACGTGCAGCAGCTTGGCCTGCAGCGCAGGATGCATTTCGCCGATTTCATCCAGAAAAAGCGTTCCCCCGTTGGCCAGCTCAAACTTGCCGGGCTTGGAGCGCTGCGCTCCCGTGAAGGCTCCGGCTTCATATCCGAAAAGTTCGCTCTCTAGCAGGTCGTTGGGGATAGCTGCGCAATTTACCTTGACGAACGGTTTGTCGCGCCGATGAGACAAGGAAAAAATCAGGCGGGCCGCGATTTCCTTGCCCACGCCGCTCTCGCCACGGATGAGCACAGTAGCATTGGTCGTTGCGACCTTCTCGATGGTGTCGCGAATCTCCATCATCCGAGCAGAGGAATTGAAGAGGCCTGGCAGTCCCTGAACAACGGCCGGCCCATCCGGACCGGGACCCTGACTCCCGGTATTTCCTGCAACGCCCGCGGCCTCGCTACCATTGCTGCTCAATGACTGAAGCACGGGGGATAACCGCGACTCGATCTCGCGCTCATCGAGTGGCAGGGTGAGCAGGGCGGCCGCTCCCAATTTGGCTGCCTCAAATGCAAGATCCGCCACCGGTGGCGCGACGGCTATGATCGGGATCTCGCAAACCTCATCGCGCAGCGACGACATCAGCGTGCCGCCGGCCTCGATTTCGAGCAGAATCACCTCCGGCTTTTGCGACCGAATCGTCTCGGAAATATCCTTTCCGGGCCGCAATTCGACCACATCGCCGCGGGCGCGCAAATATCCGCGCAGAGCACTGCGGGCTTTTCCATTCTGCACAGCCAGCAGTGCCCGAAGTTGTTTCTGTTCGGGCATGTTGTTGTGCATGATTGTAGCCCGAAAATTCGGGAATTGCGCCCAATTTCGATGAATAAAGATGAGATCGATACCGCATCGGGAATGCTATCCGGCTACTTTAATTCGAAAAGCATCGCCCCATGGGCGGGCAGACTGGCCTTGAGCGAGGATTGCGTTCCCAATTCTTCTCTCTGCCATAGATCGCGCACGCGGTAGCTGTTTTTGTCGAGACCCAGTTTGCTCCACGTCTGTGTCACTATCCCCGGTGCGTCGTTTAGATTGAAGACCGCGACCAGGCGGCTTCCATTCTGGCGAGCCATCCAGATGACGGTATCGGCCGTCTCCATGACCGGATGATTTTCCGTCGAGTGTTGATCGACGGCGATGACTTCCGGGTTGGCGAGGAGCGATTCAATCTGCGCATCCATGAGTGTCAGATTTGTGCCCAGGATGAGCGGCGAGCGGGCAATCGACCATAAGGTAAGGAGCGTTCGAGCTTCCCCCAGGGTAAACCGGCTTTGCCGGGCCGAACCCCACCCAGGACGCGGCCCAAGATAGCCCAGCGGCAGCATATCGGCGTCTGGCCAATGCCCGGGCTCGACGTGGGGCGACCACTTGCTAAGCAGGGCGAATTGGTTCTGCAGGCTCTGTGGAAAGGCCTCTTCGCCTGGCTTCTTTGACCAGACGTCCCACATATCGTCTGAGATTCGCCACATCTGCGCGTATTGACGGACATCCGCAGCCTGGTCAAGCGGCGTAGGACCGGGCGACAGGCTGAGCACGATGGGACGCCCCGACTTCCTGAGAGCCGCGCTAACCATGTGGATTTCCGGCGCGTCATAGGGCTGGGAAATGCAATCGACCTTAAGGAAATCCAGGCCCCAGCTGGCGTAGAGCCTCGCCATTGAATCGTAGTAGGCCTGCCCCGCCGCGTTCGCTTTCACCCCGTAGTTATCCGGATTCCAGCGGCACAGGTCCGTCTGGTCGGCAGCTTCGGCTGCGTGATACGAAGACCCCGCGACCGGCAAGTCCTTCTCGACGGCTTCTTTCGGAATGCCGCGGATAATGTGAATGCCAAACTTGAGTCCCAGCGAGTGAACGTAGTCGGCCAGCGGCTTCAGCCCCTGATCGTTTGCGCTCGAAGGGAAGCGGTTCCGCGCTGGCAGATAAAGCCCTTCGGGCGACAAAACATAGCCCTGATCCATGCCCTTTTTGTCGGCGTTTTCCGGATGCGTGAGGTACCAGCCCTCATCCACCACAACGTACTGCCATCCAAATGGCTGCAGATGCTGGTGAAGCCAATTCACGTTCGCCTTGAACTCGGCCTCGGTGACCGTGAGTCCGTAGGAATCCCAGCTGTTCCACCCCATGGGCGGAGTCGGTGCTAGCTCCCCTTGCTGCGAAAACGTATTCCCCGAAAACAGCACAACGACCAGAACGATCAGCAAGCGCTTCATTTTTCCACCTTGCGAAGAATGACCGCGAACAGCAGAACGAATTCTATACCGTCACTTCCCAACCCTTCTCGTATTCTCGCGACCACATCGTCATCGCCTCGGCATCGTCCTTGATCTGCCCGTTGCTTGTATCAAGATTCAGCTCGCGATTCACGATCCAGGCAATGTTCGAGAGCTGCAGGATAGTCACGCTGATGTTGCCAATCGCAATCGGCGAGTGCAGCGGCTCGCCGGTGCGAATGGCGGCAATCAGGTTGCCGAAGTGCAGGTCGGTCATCGAGTCGCGGCTCAGCAGGTCATTTGATGAGTTCTCCTGCCCTGTCTTGAATTCATCGGTCTTCTTGCCGCTCCAGTCGTACACCTCGTATCCTTCGCGATCGAGCAGCACCGAACCCTTTGTTCCGAGAATGCTTGATCCGCGATCGCGCCCGTAGATCTTCATCCCCTGGCAGCTTCGGCCTTCCCAGGAAATCATCTTGTCGGGATACTCAAAGGCCGTCACCAGCGTGTCGTAGAACTGCCAGTCATCCTTCCACTGGTAGCGTCCACCGCTCGCCGTTACGCGCTGCGGATAGTCCACATCGAGCGCCCACCGGCAGACATCGACCTCATGAGTTCCGTTATTAAGAGCCTCCCCCGTCCCATATCTGCGCAGCCAGTGCCAGTTGTAGGGGTGAATGTTGTCCTTGTAGGCGCTTCTCGGCGCTGGACCCTGCCACAGCTCCCAGTTGAGCCATTCCGGCACCGCTGTTTCCTTGCCGACGCCCATCGATTTCCGCGTATTCACATACCAGGCCATGGCGTAGTAGGTCCGGCCAATCAGCCCATCGTGAATCTGCTGGACGATCTTGATCGTGTGCGGAGAAGAGCGCTGCTGGTCGCCCACCTGCACCAGCTTGCCGTATTTCTTCTGCGCCTCCACCAGCAGCTCGCCCTCGCGCGGATTATGGCTCGAAGGCTTCTCGACATAAACATGCTTTCCCGCCTTCAGGCCGTAGACCGCCAGGGGAGTATGCCAGTGATCCGGCGTCGCGATGGTGATGACATCGACGTCCTTGGATTCCAGCACCTTGCGAAAGTCCGTGTCGGTCGCCGGAGCATAGCCAAGCTCCTTCTGCGCCTCCGCGGAGAACTTATCCAGGATCTTCTGGTCCACGTCGCATACATGGGACACCCGCGCCGAATGGGCGTTGTTCTTCAATGCGGAGAGATGCGCGTACCCGCGCCCATTCAGCCCAAAGATGGCGAAGTTCAGGCGTTCGTTGGCTCCAACGATCTGTGCGTAGCTCTTCGCCGTGGAACTGAGAGCGGCTCCGGCTGCTCCAACTGCCACGCCGTTAAGAAATGTCCGTCGGGAAATCATCGTTACTCCTGTCGCTAGACAACAAACTACATGGCCGGAAGAAATCCGGCAGCATCCGCGTGGGCGTTTATTTGTTTTTTAGGGCGTCGATAATGATAGAGATCAGCGTGAAACCGCACGGATTCCTTATACACGGGTCTTAGTTGTAACTTCAAACCAACTCCCGGTCTTGAGAGTCACCGAAGTGCGTAGCCAAGTGTAGTTCTGTTCGCAAATATAAAGCGCCCGCACGAGGCAGCCGCTCTTTTGCTTTCGATGACCCGATTACCGCTTGGCTGGATCGCCAATCTCGGTATCGACTCCGAGTTCGAGGAAGGCTGCCTGCGCTTTGCCCGCGTCGTACTTCCCATCCCGTGCCAGCTTTGAAAGCGTGGCCGCAACAATCGATTCGGCATTCACCTCGAAGTGGCGGCGCAGATGCTCGCGATTGTCGCTTCTGCCAAAACCATCAGTGCCCAGCGAAACCAGCCTCGACAGCAGCCACGGAGCAAGTTGATCCGGAACCGACTTCATGTAGTCACTGGCCGCGATGATCGGACCCTTGGCTCCATTAAGCGCGCTCAAAATGTATGGAGTCTTCTCGGCCTCCGCCGGGTGCAGCCGATTCCAGCGCTCGATTGCAAGAGCGTCGCGGCGCAGCTCTGTATAGCAGGTCACACTCCACACATCTGCCTGCACGCCGAACGTGTGCGCCAGAATCTCCTGCGCTCGAACCACTTCATTCAGGATCGGTCCGCTGCCAAACAACTGCACGGTGGCCTTGCCCTTGGGTGCGGCCTTGAACTTGTAGATGCCGCGCACGATGCCTTCGCGCGCGCCTTCCGGCATCGCAGGCATCGCGTAGTCTTCGTTGTACATCGTGATGTAGTAGAAGACAGGTTCCCCCTCCTGATACATCCTGCGGATGCCGTCCTGCAGAATGACGGCCAGCTCATACACATACGCCGGATCATAGCTCAGGCATGTGGGCACGGTGCTTGCAAGAACGTGGCTGTGGCCGTCCTGGTGCTGCAGTCCCTCGCCGAGCATGGTCGTCCGGCCCGCTGTGCCGCCCATCAGAAAGCCCTTGCCGCGCGAATCGGCGAACGCCCAGATCATGTCGCCCACGCGTTGAAAGCCAAACATCGAGTAGTACATGTAGAAGGGAATCGTCGGCACGCGGTAGTTCGAATATGCCGTGCCCGCCGCGGTGAATGAGGCCATCGAGCCCGCTTCGGTAATGCCTTCCTCGAGAATCTGCCCGTCCTGTTCTTCCCGGTAATAGAGCAGCATGTCCACATCGTGCGGCTTGTACTTCTGCCCCTCAGGCGCGTAGATACCCACCTGGCGAATCGCCGATTCCAGTCCAAACGTACGGCCTTCATCCGGAACGATAGGCACAATGAGCTTCCCGATCTCCGGATCTTTGAGCAGATGTCTCAGGATGCTGACGAAGCCCATCGTAGTCGATACCTCGCGGCCCTTCGAGCCACCTGTCCACTCCGCAAAGTAATCCAGCGCCGGAGCCTTGAACTTCAGCTCCGGGACCTCGCGCCGAGGCAAGTAACCGCCCAGAGACGCGCGACGCTCCTGCATGTAGACAATCTCCGGACTATCCTGCGGTGGCCGATACGGCTTGCTCTCCTTTGCCAGCTCTTCCGGAATGGGAATATTGAATTGCTTGATAAAAGCCGTGAGGGCATCACCCGTGAGCTTCTTTTCCTGGTGTGAGGCATTGCGCGATTGCGTGCTTCCCAGGCCGTAGCCCTTCACCGTTTTCGCGAGGATCACGGTCGGCCCGCCCTTGTGCTCAGTCGCCCGCTTGTACGCGTTGTAAATCTTCGTGCGATCGTGACCTCCGCGATGAAGAGTCCATATCTCTTCGTCGGTCATATCGCTGACCAGCGCCAACAGCTCTGGATACTTCCCGAAGAACTCCTTGCGGATATACGCGCCGCCCTTGGCCTTGAATGCCTGGTAGTCCCCGTCCACGCACTCTTCCATCCGCTTTAGCAGCAGCCCGGTATGGTCGCGCTCGAAGAGCTTGTCCCAGTCCGAGCCCCAGATCACCTTGATCACGTTCCAGCCGGCGCCGCGGAAGACGCCCTCGAGCTCGTCGATGATGCGCTTGTTGCCGCGCACCGGCCCGTCCAGCCGTTGCAGGTTGCAGTTCACCACAAAGACCAGGTTGTCGAGCTTTTCGCGCGACGCCACGCCGATCGCACCCAGGGTGTCCACCTCGTCTGTCTCGCCATCGCCTATAAACGCCCAGATCTTTCGCGGAGTCTTCTCGATCAAGTTCCGATTCTCGAGATACCGCATGAACCGAGCCTGGTAAATCGCATTCAGGGGGCCGATTCCCATTGAAACCGTGGGGAAGCGCCAGAAATCTGGCATCAACCACGGGTGCGGATACGAAGACAGCCCCGGCTCGCCGCGCAGCTCATGGCGAAAGTTGAGCAGCCGCTGATCGTCCAACCGCCCCAGGAGATAAGCCCGCGCATAAATACCAGGCGAAGCGTGCCCCTGGAAATAAATGAAATCGCCCGGCTGATCGTCATACGTCGCGTGGAAGAAGTGATTGAATCCCACTTCAAGCAGCGTGGCCAGCGACGAGTAAGTGGCAAGATGTCCGCCAATCCCCGGATCCTTCTTGTTCTGGCTGTGCACCATAGCCATCGCATTCCACCGGATCAGGCTCTCCACGCGCCGCTCCAGGGTGCGGTCGCCGGGATAGGCCACTTCTTCATGCTTCGGGATGGTGTTGTGGTAAGAGGTGGTCAGCTCGCTCGATAAGGTGATGCCTGCTTCCCGCGCTCGCTTCCGCAGCGCCTCCAGCAGTTCCGCGCCCTGCTCGGGACCTTCCGCGACAACGACGTCGTCAAACGCCTCGATCCATTCCTGAACCTCTCCCGCAAAATCTGCCTGGGCGGGAATTTCAACTTTTGTATTCATAGATTTTCCGACTCGCTCCTGCCTGCGAGCACCGCGTAGCGCGGCTGGCGGGCAATGATCTTTTGCTGCGACTGAACTGTTCAGTATACAGGCGGATACGCGAAGAAACGGACGGCTAAGAAGCAGTGGCAGTGGGCTACTTTAATTCAAAGTAGCTCACTACCGAAGCAGTCAGCGATGAGCCGGGCGGCTGCAAAACGGTTAGCTAAAGACGGTCAAGAAGCTGGAGAACGCGCGCACTTCCGCAGGAAAACAGGCCCTAGCTCGCCGCTTCGCTCAATGGCGTATCTCTCACAGTCGCCTCCACAATCGCCGGTTGCTTCCGGCTCCACGCCGGCCGCAACCCACTGCCGGCAAACGGAGAGGTCACCCTCCGCCCCCACCACAGCCACATCGCCAGCGCGATCACCAATACCAGTGGGATAACGAGCAGACTGCCTTCCGGTCCGGTGGCTCCGCCGCTCCACAACAGCTTGCCCACCGGATGCTCACCCAGCAAATGTCCCTGCGCCACCATGCCACTGTCCGAGGTGCCGTAGAAGTACGATTCGCCCCAGTCCCACGTCGCGTGAAATCCCACCGCCCACCATAGCGATCCCGTGTACCAGAGGCTCAGGCAGAAGACCAGGCCGATCGCCCCCGCGGAAAACAGACCTACTGGCGATTCTCCAGGATTGCTTCCGTGTGCAAATCCAAATAGGAACGAAAACAACAGCGCGCCCCACCAGAAGCCGACACCGCGCGTCATCGTGAACTGCACATACCCTCGCGTCAGCGATTCTTCAAACAGCCCCACGAACAGAAACATCAGCCCCCACGCGGCCGCATATTTCCACATCGCCCCACCGTGCAGCAGTTGCCCGTCGAACCCCAGCAGGCCTGCCTTCCAAAGCGTGAGCACCAGCGCCGAGATGGCAACGAATCCCCACACCAGTCCGAAGAAAAACCGCGCCGCGCGTGCCGTACCCTGGTAGCCGTAGTACAACACCGGCCGCTTCTCGATCAGCGCCATCGCCGCCGTGGCTACAAAAACGCAAAATACCTGTAGTCCTTCCGAGATCAGCCCCAGTCTCGGAGTAAACGCGGCGCCCCGCGGTACCGGCTTGGGGTGCACAAGAAACCGCACCAGGGTCCCGATCAGGAATGCTGACGCTAAAAAGATCAGCACGAACAGCAGTATGCCCCAGCCCGCGCGAATGCCATTCTCTCCCACGAAGACCCACCGCAGGCCACGCTTCGCTGGGGCGGGCAATGGCGGCGTCTCCGACGTGATTAGCTCAGGCGGTGTTGTTACCCCGGGGATCTCCGGTTGCGGCGTCAGTTCGTCCAAGTCCATTCTCCTTGAGGGTTGCTGCCCATATTACGTCAATCGGAGGTCCCCGGTTCAGCCATTCCCGGTCCAGCCATTCAGTGGTTCAGCCATCCTCGCGGTTTCACTTCAGCCGGTAAACATCCGCCGGCTCGCTGAGCCCCACCGTCCACACCAATATCGCGTTTCCATTGGGAGCACCAGCGTCGTTCGCATCTGAAGACAATTCAGAAAGCCCAGGGAACGATGGGATCCGTAACCGTGTGGTCCAAAAGCGTCTGCATCTGGGCCGCCATCGACGCAAAGACGGCCGGCCATTGATCGAGCCCTGGCTGACGGAACAACCTCATGGTGGGATACCAGGGCGAATCTGCGCGACGCAAAAGCCAGCGCCAGTCCGGTGTGCAGCAGACAGCCAGCCACGTCGGGCGAGCCAGGGCTCCCGCTAAGTGAGCGATGGCCGTGTCACTGGTAACAATCAGGTCTAGGTTCATCATGACGGCCGCCGTCTCCGACAACGGCAGCCCCAGATCGTTGATCTTCCACTCTGCCCCGACTTTCTCCAGTTGCTCACGGCCGCGTCCTGTCTGCAGGCTGAGGAGGCGAACTCCCGGAATCTTTGCCAGTGGTTCGAAATAGCTCAGGGGTACGGAGCGCCGCTGGTCTCCCACATACTCCGGGTTTCCTTGCCATGCAATTCCAACCTTTAGCCCATCGGAACTCGATAGCTGATCTTTCCAGAAGGCTGTCCTTTCCGCGTCCGCAAAGATATAAGGAACGTCGGCGGGAATGCTGGCGGAGGTGGTCCCGGCTATGCCCGGTACGCTCATGAGCGGCGCGTGGAGATCAAAATCCGGAATTTGCTGGGCGTCATTCACCAGCAGATCAACTCCCGAACATCCGGACAGGACTGCCAGAAGCGCTTTGGGACACTGCAGGACTACGCGTGCCCCTCGATCACGCAGCAGCTGCGCATATCGGACAAACTGCAGCGTATCTCCGAGGCCGCCTTCCGTGTGGAGAAGGATTGTTTTCCCGTCCAGCGGCTCGCCCCGCCATAGCGGACGCTGATAGCGGTGCAACTCATTTTCTTTCCCCCGCCAGCGCCACTCCCATTCCTTCCATCCTTCTTCGAAACGGCCCCGCAACAAATGGAGCAGTGCGAGATTGGCATGGGCCTCCGCATACATCGGTTTGAGTTCGATCGCCCGCTTGTACCAGCGCTCCGCCTCATCAAGGTCAGTGTCATCGCCATGGGTCGTACCCTGACCAAGGAAGCATCCCCCCATGTTATTCCACGCCTCGGGGAAATTCGGCTTGAGCTTGACTGAATGCTGGAGAGGCTCTAACGCTTCCGCAAATCGACTCTCGAGCAGCATCGCATGGCCGATGTTGTAGTACGTCTCGGCACGTTCCGGAGCCATGCGCAGAGCGTGATGGAAACACGCGAATGCCTCGTCCATCCGGCTCTGGTCGCCGAGAGCGATTCCTAGATCCTCCTGCGCCTCCACCGAATCCGGCCAAAGCTCCACAACTTGCCTGAAACAGCTTTCCGCTTCCGTCGCTCGGCGGAGCTTGCGCAACGCCCGGCCCAGATTCAGCCACGCCTCAGGGAACTTCGGCGTGATCTTGAGTGCCTGCCGAAACCAACTCTCTGCCTCAGCGGTCCTATCCATATCGAGCAGCATCGCGCCCACATCGTTGTGCGCTTCGCCGGAAGCCGGTTCAAGTTCGACGACGCGACGCAAATGCCGCAATGCATCCTCGGTCCGGCCTTGCGCGCGCAGCAGAATCCCCAGGTGGCGATGTGCGTCAACGTGGTTGGGATCGTGAGTGACGGCATTGCGGAAGGCCTCGATGGCTTCGTCCCTTCGTCCCAGCGTCAGCAGGCACTCGCCCGAACCATTCCATGCACCTGTGTGGGAAGGCCGCAATTGGATAGCACGCCGATAGTATTCCGCACCCAGGTCACACTGGCCGCGCTCCTGGCAGAGATTGCCCAGGTTGTAATAGGAATCGACAAACTCCGGATCGATGCGGAGCGCTTCCTCGAAACACTCCGCTGCAGGATCCAATTCATTCATATTTCGATAGGCGACGCCGAGGTCATTTCGGTAACCCGCGGCCTTGGGCTGTAATTCGATGCAGCGTTTCAGCAATTGGACTGCGGGCTCGAAGAAGCCGGCTTGACCGGCGATCACCCCCAAGAGATGAAGTGCCTCGGCGCAATTCGGATCTTCATCGAGAACCTGTTCACAGAGTTCGGTGGCCTGCTGCAAACGGCCCGCTTGAAGATGTTGAAGCGCCGCCGTGAGCGCCTCATTTCTGCGTTGGCGGTTCTCTCGAATTGGAGGCTTGGTTTCTTTCACGCAGCACGCTGGAAACAGGCTACAGGCTTGTGAGATCCCGCGGCCAGGAGTGGTGACGGTTCACGCTGTGGGTCGAATCTTCTTACAACATGTCAGGAACATTCTCTACGGAGTGGCAGGCCGTGTGGATATAATCACGACCCGTGACCCCCGAAGTTAGCGGCTTGACTTCTGGGCCGGACCCGGCAATCCTAGTCATTCCCGATAACGAAATTCCTTTGCGCCGGAGCACCCTCTTTTTGAACGTCCGAGTCTTCTATCACGACAAGTGTTTCGACGGAGCCTGTTCCGCTTCGCTCTTCGCCCGCTTCCACCGCGAGTGCATCATTAGAGATGCGTCCTACACCTATCACGGGCTCGTTCACCGCGCCGGCGCGCTCTTCAACGAGGCCGACTTCACCGGCGACGAGAACGCCATCGTCGACTTCAAATATTCGGCATCGCCCGCAATTACCTGGTGGTTCGACCACCATCTCAGCGCCTTTCTCACGCCCGAGGACCAGGAGGACTACCGCCGCGGTATCGCCGACGGTCGCTATGGCAACCGCCGCTTCTACGATGCCGCCTACACCTCCTGCACCGGCTTCCTCGCCCACATAGGGTCTACAAAGTTCGGCTTCAATCCCGTACCGGTCGCCGAACTGGTCCACTGGGCCGACATCGTCGACGGAGCCCTCTACGAGAGCCCGCAGGCCGCCGTCGAAATGGCCGACCCGGCGATGAAGCTCACCCTGGTCATTGAGTCCACCCAGGACCCGATGTTTATCCCGCGTCTCATTCCTCTGCTTACCGAAATGCCTCTCGCCGAGGTTCTCAAGCAGCCCTTCGTTGCCGAGCTGCTGCCGCCGCTCCTCGAACGCCATCATCGGTCCCTCTGCCTCATTCGCGATCGGTCGGAATCACAGGACGGCACAATCTACTTCGACATCAGCGATGAGCCCATGGAGGGATACAACAAGTTCATCCCCTACTATCTGCATCCCGAAGCCACCTACTCCATCGGCCTCTCCAAATCCAGCTTCCGCACCAAGGTCTCCGTCGGCTCCAATCCATGGACCAAGACCGATCCGGAAAAAATGGTCAACCTTGCCACCATCTGCGAGCGCTACGGCGGCGGAGGACACGCCCGCGTCGGAGCCATCTCCTTTCCCCCCGACCGTTGCGACGAAGCCCGCCAAGCCGCAGCCGAAATCATCGCCGAGCTACGCGCCCACAACCCGCTCGTCTGAGCGCCTGCCCCGCAATCGTTCCTGCGCCGCGAATATACTGAACCGGCGCCTCATCATTCACAATCAGATATCCGAGCATCGAAATGCCTAAGGAGAACCCCATGTCCGACATCCTGCCCGCCGGAACACCTGCTCCCGACTTCACTCTTCCCGTCACGCCCGACCAGAAACTCTCTCTCAGCGAGCTCCGCGGCAAGCCTGTAATCCTCGCCTTCTATCCCGCCGACTGGAGCCCCGTCTGCGGCGACCAGATGGGCCTCTACAACGAAATCCTTCCCGAGTTCGAGAAGCACGGAGCTGAGCTGCTCGGCATCTCCGTCGACGGCGCCTGGTGCCATGTAGCCTTCGCAGAGGCCCGCAGCTACCGTTTTCCGCTGCTCGCCGACTTCGAACCCAAGGGCGAGGTCGCCCGCGCCTATGGGGTTTACCGCAGCGCTGACGGCATGAGCGAGCGCGCCCTCTTCGTCATCGACAAGGATGGAAAAATCGCCTGGAGCTACCTCTCGCCCATCGGTGTCAATCCCGGAGCCGATGGCATCCTCGACGCACTCGAGTCTCTCCCCAAATAGAACAGCCTTGCCGAAGAATTAGGAGCCGCCATGGCCAAGCTCAAAACTCCCGTCAGCCCTGAAGATCACGCTCAGGGCGATTCCCTCGCGCCGGTCACGCTCGTGGAGTATGGAGATTACGAGTGCCCGCACTGCGGCCGCGCCTATCCCATCGTCAAGGGCGTCCAGAAGCACTTCGGCAAGCGCCTGCTCTTTGTCTTCCGCAATTTTCCTTTGACGCAGAGCCATCCTCACGCCGAGCCCGCCGCTGAAACCGCCGAATTCGCCGGCTCCCAGGGCAAATTCTGGGAGATGCACGATCTTCTCTTCGAACACCAGAACCGCCTTGGCCTGCCTCTCTTTGAACAACTCGCCGAAGAACTCGATCTCGATCCGGAAGCCTTGAGCGCATCTCTTGAAAGCCACGAATTCGTCGCCCGCGTTCGCGCCGACTTCAGCGGCGGAGTCCGTAGCGGAGTCAACGGCACACCAACCTTCTACATCAACGGCGTGCGTCACAATGGGTCCTTCGACTTCGAATATCTCGTCGAAGCCATCGAAGCCGATCTCGCCGCCCCACGCCCCTGAGTCGTCATTCTGAACGAAGCGCAGCGGAGTGAAGAATCCATGCGATCCCCGGGGTTGCCCTGATGCGCCGGGCTTTCACCCACTGGCTTCTTCGTTCTTGACCACAGTCGCGAACGACCGTGAATAGTCGCCCACAGCCTGCAGAAAACTACAGGGCATGTGCTGCAGTTCCTCACGTTGCGCACCCTCGCTCTCTCATCTACTCTTGCCACCGTGGGCGCATCTCTATGCCCGCGCAACCACACGACAATTCTTCGCCCCCAACTGAAGGAGAGAACCACATGAGCACGATCACCACCAAAGACGGAACGACAATCTACTACAAAGACTGGGGCACAGGACAGCCCATCACTTTTTCGCACGGCTGGCCGTTGACCGCCGATGCCTGGGACGCGCAGATGCTCTTCCTTGGCCAGAAGGGCTACCGCGTCATCGCTCACGACCGCCGCGGCAATGGCCGCTCCAGCCAGCCCTGGGACGGCAATGACATGGACACCTACGCCGACGACCTGGCGGAGCTCTTCGAAGCGCTCGACCTGAAAGACGCAGTGATGGTCGGACATTCCACCGGCGGCGGAGAAGTCGCCCGCTACATCGGCCGCCACGGCAGCAAGCGTGTTGCCAAGGCCGTACTCATTGGAGCAGTCCCGCCCCTCATGTTAAAGACCGAAAAGAACCCGGGCGGCTTGCCTCTCTCCGTCTTCGACGGAATCCGTGCTGGCGTCGCAGCCGACCGCTCCAACTTCTACAAGGAACTCACTCTGCCCTTCTACGGTTACAACCGGCCGAACGCAAAAATCTCCGAAGGTGTGCGCGACAATTTCTGGCTTCAGGGCATGACCGGATCGCACAAGAGCCAGTACGACACCATCAAGGCCTTCTCCGAGACCGATTTCACCGAAGACCTCAAGAAGATCGACATACCCACGCTGGTCCTGCACGGCGACGACGACCAGATCGTGCCCATTGACGCCGCTGGCCGCGCATCTGCAAAAATCGTCAAGAACGCGACCCTGAAAGTCATCGCCGGCGCTCCGCATGGCATGTGCACAACACGCGCCGACGAGATCAATGCCGACCTGCTTGCATTTATCAAGTCGTAGTAACCATTCTTGAGGCGGGTCCGTCGAATGATGATAGGCCTGCCTCGGGTAAATCTGATTTTCACAGTGAGTGACTATGTCCCCCGATACTCTGAATGTTGAGATGAGCACCCCACCACAAAGCGGCCCCGTCCATGCTGCTCCGCCTGTTCAGCCAACTCCCCTGGCCGAAATCATTGCCGCTCTTCGCGCCCTCCCCGAGCTCGACGGCCTCACCGAAGACGAATACACCTGGATCGCCACACACAGCACCGAGCGCGTCGGCCCGGACGGAGCCATCGTCTTCACGGAAGGTGAGCCGTCCTGTCATCTCAGCTTCATCCTGCGCGGAGACGTCTACGTCAACCGCCGCAACCACGGCGCTGTCACGCTCTTCATTGGCCGAACCGCGCGCGTCACCGGCAAGCTTCCTTATTCCCGCATGAAGACCTGGGGTGCAGATGGCTACGCTTCCGGCTCCCTCTGGACACTCGACCTGCACGAGAATCATTTCCCGGCCCTGCTTGAGGCCGTGCCCTCCATGAACCAGCAATGCGTCAATCTGCTCCTTGATCGCGTCCGTGAATTCACTCGCGCCGACGAACAGGCCGCGAAGCTCATGGCGCTCGGAAAGCTTGCCGCTAATCTTGCCCACGAGCTGAACAATCCCGCATCTGCCGCGCAGCGCGCAGCGAACGCTCTCACCGCAAATCTGGAAACCGACGACGAGACGAAATATCGTCTCGGCTATCTCCTCAAATCGAATCAAGAGCTCGATGCATATCGCGGCTGGCTGCGCGAGGCCCAGCAGCGCATCGCCGCCGCTCCCTCGGTCGCCGCATCTTCCCCCGCATCTTCTTCACTGTCAGAGAGCGATCGCGAAGACCAGATCCTGCATTGGCTTGAAGCGCACAAGATTCAGAATGCGTGGACCATCGCACCGTCGCTCGCCGAGTCCGCCTTGCCCATCGATATGCTGGACACTCTGGCCGCCGCCGTCAGTCCGGGTGTTCTTTCTCTCGCCATCGCCAACTTTGCCGCCACCGTTCGCAGCCAGCGCGCCGCCTCCACTATCGCCGGATCAACCTCTCGCATCTTCGAAATCGTCGACGCCATCAAGGACTACTCCTACATGGATCAGGCGCCTATCCAGGACGTGAATCTAGCCCAATCCCTCGACAACACTCTCGCCGTGTTGCGATCGCGGCTGCACCATGTCACCGTCGAACGCGAGTATGAGCCCAACCTTCCCGCCATCCGCGCCTTCGGCAGCGAGCTCAATCAGGTGTGGACCGCCCTCATCGAAAACGCGCTCGACGCCATGCGCGACCGCGGAACCCTCAGGCTCACCACAAAACTTACCGGTCGAATGGTCGTCGTCGAAGTGTGGGACAGCGGCCCGGGCTTCGATCCCGCGCTCAAATCGCGCATCTTCGAGCCTTTCTTCACCACCAAGCCCATTGGCGCGGGACTGGGCCTTGGTCTGGACCTCGTGCAGCGCATCGTCAGCAAGCACTTCGGATCGGTGGCCGTGGAATCCCGGCCCTCCGCAACCTGCTTCCAGGTGCGCATCCCGCTCGACCGCATGCAGGTCTACTAAGCAGATTGCTTCTATCGGCCGTTCGTAACGGAAATAACAGCCGCCATCCCATGCTCCTCACCCGGAGCCAGCACCACAGCCGCGCCGAGAATATTGCTCGCCTCGACGCAGGCCATCTGCCGCCACTCGTCATCCCCTAAATCGGAGAGAGCCTTCGCGCCCGACTCCCACGGATTCCACACCACTGTTGTAATCGAATTCTTCTTCTCCGTCCGAATGCGCCGCCCCAGCACCGGATCGACCAAATCGAGCTCCGCCCGCGTATCGAGATATGCATTGTCCGTCTGCTGCGTGAACACCACATCGCCATGCTGAATCTTCTCGCGATTCCCGTCCATATTGTCGAGATAGGCCGTCCCATCCAGCCCCATCACCCGAATCTGGGCCGCGTCTCCCACCCGGTGATAGGTATGCAGAGCCTCCTCGATCCGCTGCGCCCTTGAATCCGTATTGATCGCCGTGAATTCCAGCCCGAGCTGCGCGCCCACGGTAACGCGATACACCACGCGATACGCATACGGCCACCACCTGCGGCTCGCCTCGTCGCTCTCGGTTGCCAATGTTACGACGACGTCCTCTCCAGCCTGCGCAACTGAGACGAGCTCCCACTCCTTCGTCCGCACCACCCCATGCGCCGGAGCTTTGGGATCGTCGGTCTTGCCGCGAAACCACGGAAAGCAGATCGGAATCCCGCCCCGAATCGCCTTCCCGTCCTCGAACCGCGACTCCGAGCTCAGAAACAAAACCTCATCGTTGCCCGCCGGCTTCCACGACGTCACCTGCGCGCCATGCAGGTAAATCTCCGCGCTCGCCGCCGGAGCCGTGACACGCACCATCGCCAGCCCGCCCTGCCCGGCCATAATCTCCGCAGCGCCCGTAATCCCGAAGCGCTCATTCCACTCACTGATCGTCGTCATGCACCAAGCCCTCGCGGACTCAAGTCTAAAGCCTCGCCCGCAGCAGAAACACATTTCGTTGAGAAGGGAACCCGCAGCCGCAGAGCTATACTGCGGGAGCAATGGAGACAAGATGAAAGCTCCCGGCAAACCTTCTGGGATCCGGCCTTCGCTGAGCCCATTCGGCAATCCTGAACATTTCGCAAAGCTTCAGGAAGGAGTCGAGGCCTGGAATCAATGGCGGCGCGAAGACCTCAACCTCCGGCCCAACCTGCGAGGGGCCACGCTTCCCAAAGCGAACCTTCGGGGGGCGGACCTTCGCGGAGTCGATCTCCAGGAGGCCAGGCTGGACGGCGCGGACCTCAGCAAGGCCAGCCTTCGAAATGCATTCCTCACTCGGGCGAACCTGAGCGGCGCCGACCTCACCCAGGCAGACCTTCTTAACGCCTACCTCCGTGGCGCGAACTTTCGCGGTGCAAAGATGTTCAAGGTGCATGCTCCTTACGCCGACTTTCAGATGGCCGATCTCAGCGAAGCGGACCTCAGTTACAGCAATCTCAGCAATACCGATCTCTACGCCACCAACCTCAACGGAGCGAACCTGACTGGCGCGCACATTATCTTGTCGAAATTAGTAAAAACAAAGCTCGACCGCGCAAACCTCACCTCCTGTCACGTCTACGGAGTCTCCGCATGGGACGTCAAGCTGGAAGGAGCGATTCAGTCGAATCTGGTCATCACCTCCGGCGAAGCCGCCATCGAGGTCGACAATCTCGAAGTAGCCCAGTTCATCTACCTGCTCCTGAATAACGAAAAGATCCGAGATGTGATCGACACCATCGGCAGAAAAGCCATTCTCATCCTGGGCCGCTTCACTCCGGAGCGGAAGGTCATTCTCGACGCAATTCGCGAGGCCCTGCGCCGCCACAACTACCTGCCCATCCTCTTCGACTTCGACAAGCCCGGCAGCCGGGACACTCAGGAAACCATCGCCACCCTTGCCGGCATGGCTCGATTCATCATTGCCGATATCACCGATCCCAGGAGCATTCCGCAGGAACTGGCGGCGATCGTTCCCAACCTCCCCTCGGTGCCCGTTCAACCCCTGCTGCAAACCGGCAGCGAAACCTGGGGCATGTACGACCACATAAAACGATATCCCTGGGTCTTGCCGCTGGTCTTCTACGAAAACCAGGAGGCGTTGTTAACCATTCTCGATGCGAATGTAATTCTTCCTGCTGAGCAGAAAGCGAACGAGCAGGCACGTAAATAAAGCCGCAGGCCGGGGCCCTCCTTCGCGCAGCTAAGGTGGGATCAGAGTTCAAAGTATGTAAAAGTGTTTGCATGACTGCGGGAGCGGAGACTTCGGATCAGATTCACGAACGGCTGGCCCGCTTGTCCCGCATTTGTCTCACTCTTCCCGGAACCACGCGCGAAGACAAGGGGGAACACACCGCTTTCCGGGTGGCGAAAAAAGTCTTCGTCTACTTCCTGAACAATCACCACGGAGACAACATCGTCAGCGTCTGCTGCAAGGTCCTCCCTGACGACAATCAGCGTCTTATCCGGGCGCATCCGAGCAAGTTCTACATGCCGTCCTACATTGGTCCGAGAGGATGGGTGGGCCTTCGTCTCGATCTTCCCGCTGTCAATTGGACAGAAGTGAAGGAGCTCGTCCATACCAGTTATGTTCAGATCGCGCCGAAGAAGTTGGCTCGCGCATTAGAGACTTAGCCGTGTTGGCAGAATCTGGGTACCCGTTGTTCGCTAATCCTTAATCCCTGATCCCTGTTTTTTCGGCACATAATGAAACCGCACCAGATAGATATTCTCGCCTCTGCCGTGCTTCGCTATCTTGAGCAGGTCCAGCACACCCAGAAATCCCGACTCCCGCGCCAGCTCCGGAGTAATATCCGGAAACCCGATCGTCTCGATCGAATCCACCTCGATCTCGCCTTCGTCCATGCGATACCGCCCGCCCGCCTTCACATGAGGACGCATCCAGATCCGCACGCTGCACGTAATCTCTCCGCGCCGAACCCCCTCGCGAAGTCGCTTGGCAAACATCATGGAGCGAGTCTCCCCCGGGCGAATAGCGACAATGCGGCCGCTTGTTTCGGGCGGTGCCATCCTTGCATAGCAAGAGTGAGATAGCAAAGAATCCGGATGTTCCTCAACTACGCTCTGAGTGAAGCTTAAGTTGCATTGCAGCATTCACACAGAGAGATCTAGAATCGGGTCCGGAAGGCCCCCCTCCTCCCCGACGGTAAACCGCATGACGGCCCGTCGACGTTCACATCCCTCTCTTTTGGAGAATAATTGTATGTGCTCAAGAAAGATCTTGACAGCGCTTTTTCTGTGCTCCTGCCTTGAAATTGGCCATGCCGCCGTCACTGTTGGAACCTGCCAATCAGTCAAACACCCTTACACAACCATCTCGGCGGCGATCGCGGCAGCGCCCGCTGGAGGAGTCGTCGATGTCTGTCCTGGGACGTATGCCGAACAGCTGGAGATTGACAAGCCGCTGACGATCCAGGGCATCGTATTGCCCAACCAGCCGGGCGTCACCATCGTAACCCCGACGACCGGGTTGAATATGCTTCCTGCCAACTCCAATTTCTATCCACAGGTCTTCGTGAATAACGCTGGCGGGCCGGTGAAACTGATGAACATGTCCGTCAGTGGCAGCAATGCTCTCATTAACTACCTGGGCAATCTAGGCGGAGTAACCAACGATTACTGTCCAGATGGCATTGTCCAAGACTTTTCCGGGGTATATTTCTTGAACACTCCAGGCGCCCTGGACCACATGAACGTAAGCGGCCAATTTGGCTCAATCCTAGCGCCGGGTGATGAAGGACCCCAGCTGATACCGAACTGCGGAAATGGGGTCGAGTTCAATGGCAGTGAGAAAGCAGTTGTAACAAATAGCGTGGTAAGCGGCGTCGGTCACTACGGAATCTATGCGTCCGGCGATCTCACGGCAGACCACAATGTCGTCTCTGGCGGCAACGGTCCGTATGGGGTGGGGATACAGGCGGTCACCGGGACCATTACCGACAACACGATCACGGGCACGCTTTTCGTTCAAACCAAGGGAATTGAGGGTGGCCAGTTGGTTCGAGGCAACATCGTTCAATCATCGCTCTATGGGATCGTAGGAGCTGGCGCAGCCCGGCATAACACGCTCCTCAACAATGCCATCGGCATGTCGCAGGTAACCGACGCCTCCGACAATTTGATCACCGCGCCCTCCACGTATCGGAACCCCGCGTGCGTAAACGCCAATTGTCCGTACAGTCCCGACCTCAATCCCACCCCACCGACCATCGGAATCGATCTCGGATGCGCCGATGGAAGTCTCGTGCGCGACAACGGAATCGTAGGAGTCGGGATTGGAATCGCGAACGTAGAGAAGGGCCAGACGTTTTCGCCGACGAATCTTTTCGCCAACGTGACAACAACTTCGACCAGCTGCACGCAATAGGCATTCCATGGTCATTTGGAATCGCCGGGGTGCCCCATCCCTTGCGACCGGGGTCCCCGGCGAGCGGTTTTCGCTCGCTGGGGTGGGAGAAGCTAACGTGGGACAGGGGGCAAGACTAACAGCTAAAAGCTGGAGGCTGGAAGCTCTCCCCTGAACGCCGAACGCTGAACTACTGCTTGTCGTACACTCCGGTGCTGCTGATCTTCTTGCCGGCCGAATCCGTTGTTGACAGGTGAAGGGTGCGGGTCTTGCCGTCCGGCGACACGACAACGCGGCCCGTAGCAACAACTTTGCCGCCCATCTTGTTGGTTAGCTCCAGCGTGTGGTCGTTGATCGTCTTGTAGGACCGTGAGTCTGCACTCGAATCGCCGGTGAGCGGATAATCCTTGCCGTCGAACTTTCCCGTCCACTCAGTGTGCGCGGGTTGGCCATCTCGCCCCGTTCCATCCGTGGTTACTTTCACGTTGTCGCCCGCGGCCTCGTAGACAACCGTCGTGTTCTTCGGAGCGCCTGCCGGAATCTTCGACTTGGCTTCGTTGAGCTTCCACGTGCCCATGTTCGGGTTAGCGGCAAAACACAGTGCTGCTCCGGTAAAACACAGCGCCGCGGTTAATATCAGGTTCCTTGCTTTCATGTTTTCTCTTTTCTGGGGGACCGCCACAAACTATACACCCCGAGAGGGACCTCCGGTGCAAGGCAGCCGTTTGGACTAAGCCCGGCTCGCGAAAGCGTGGGTGCTCCGTGTCCGGATTTTCGGACGTGGGATTCTTCCCGCTCCCCTCCCCATATACCGTCATCCTGAGCGAGATTTAGACGGTTGTCATCCTGAGCGGAGCACGCGAAGCGTGCGGAGTCGAAGGACCTGCTTTTTCATCACTGACCACCGCTCTGGGGTGCCCCATCCTGAGCGAAGCGCGGAGTCGAAGGACCTGCAGTTTCGCTCACCATTCCCCAACGATGTCATCCTGAGCGAGATTTAAACGGTTGTCATCCTGAGCGAAGCACGCCGTGGCGTGCGAAGTCGAAGGATCTGCTTTTAGGCCCACCCTCATACGAGAATGCATCCAGATCCGCACGCTGCACGTAATCTCCCCGCCGGGTGCCCCACGCAAGCCATGTGTTGGCTTGAGTGGGGAAATTACGCCTCATTCTTAAGCAACAGCGTGGAACTCACTAGGCGTTCATATTCCAGATATCAACGTGCCACTTCCAGCGCCCGTCTTCCTCGCGCCAGAAGACCACGTACTTCACGTCGATCTGTGACTGCGCCTGACCCGGAGGCTCTATCGTGAGCAACGCCTTTCCGATCTCGACCACACCGTCACCAGTCGGCATTACCTTGACGGATTCCAGGACCGCCGACTTCGCATTGACCGACTGAATCAGCCCCGACCAGAAGCCCTTGATCGCCTGCCTGCCTGAAGTAGGTGGCGCACCCGGCGGCAGGATATGTGCATCCGTCGTGTAGATCTGGTCAAGTGCGTCGAAGTTCCGCTTGCCGAAGACCTCGGTATTGAAGAGGTCGTTCGTCTTCGCCATTTTCTGCTTGATTGCAATGAGGTCCGCGTTGGTAGTATCCATGGCCCGCAATGCTACCGCAACCTCCGGCAACTCGCCATCAATTCGTAATCAATCACGCATCTCCACCCACACCCGATCATCTGATCTTCCGGAGCATCCAAGGAGCCTCGCATGAATGTCGTCCTCTACAGCCCCACCGGCATGATCGGCAGACGCATCCTCAACGAACTCGTCTCCTGCCCGAGTAGCAACTCACCAGCTCTGATTCCAGATATGGACATGCCACTTCCACAAGCCATCTTCCTGCTTCCAGAACACGACATACTTTATGTCAACCTGGACTTCAGGTTGTCCGGCAGGTTCTGCCGTGATCACGCTCCTCCCGACTTCGACCAGACCCTCTCCAGCCGGCATTAGATCCAGGGACTGGCGGGCAATTGACTTTGCATTGTAGGACCGGATGATGTCGAACCAGAACCCTTCGATCTCCAGCCGGCCGAAGACCATCAGTCTGCCCGGCGGCAGGATGCGCGCATCTGTCGTATAAATCTGGCCGATAGCAGCGAAGTTCCGCTTGCCGAAGACCTCGCTGTTGAAGAGCTCATTCGTCTTCGCCATAGCCTGCTTGATCGCGCCGAGATCCATCGTGGCAGTGTCCATGGCCCGCAATGGTACGCCAGTCACACTGCTCCCGCCACTGCCCAATTTCCGCACCCGTTAGCTCCGATGGTCTATCCTTGAGCACGCTGGGCCCTGAGCACAGCAAGGAGAGCCTCGCATGAATGTCGTCCTCTACAGCCCCACCGGAATGATCGGCAGCCGCGTCCTCATCGAACTCGTCTCGCGCGGCCATAACGTCACCGCCATCGCACGCGATCCCTCTAAAGTTCCCGCTAAGCCGGGCGTAAATGCCGTCAAGGGAGATATCTTCGACACCGCCGACGTTGCCGCCAAAGTTTGCGCCACCGATGCCGTCATCAGCGCCTACGGACCCGGCACAGGAGACGTGAACGACCTCATCAAGGCCACCCATTCGCTCATCGCTGGACTCGACAAGTCCGACGTCAAGCGCCTCATCTTCGTCGGCGGAGCCGGCAGCCTCCTCGTCGCTCCCGGAGTTAGCCTCATCGACTCCGGCCACCTCCCCGAGGAATACAAGGCCATCGCCATCGCCCACCATGATGCACTCGCCCTCTTGCGACAATCCGATCTCGACTGGACCTATTTCTCGCCAGCCGGATTCATCCAGCCCGGCGAACGCAGCGGCAAATTCCGCCTTGGCACCGACACCCTCATCACCGACGACAAAGGAAAGAGCTTCATCTCCGCCGAAGACTACTCCATCGCCCTGGTCGACGAACTAGAACACCCGAAACACATCCGCCAGCAATTCACTGCTGCTTACTGAACTCGGATTGAAATCTGGCGGAGAATTTCACCCAATCAACTACAATAGAAATAGAGTCAAGAAGCCCGGCTATTCCAGCCGGGCTTTTCCTTGCCGGCTCACCCAAAACGGGGAAACACCCCTTGTAAGTCTCTGATTCTGTGGTAACTATTGTAAGTAATTGATAATAAATTAACTGAAGGCGACCTATGGGTTAACTCCCATGGAATGTAGGTATGTCCCGTACGAGGGGGAGGGGGTACCTACCCAATCGTCAGCAGTCTCGGCTCGATCCCCGAATCAGAAATCTCCAGAAATCCCACCGAAACCGGCAGCGAAAACCGCCTCGGCCCTGCGCTCCCCGGATTGAAATAGAGGACTCCCTTCGCCCACTCGATTGCCGGATGATGCGAGTGTCCGTAGATCACCGCGCCGATCCCCGCCGCAACCGGATCGAGATCCAGCGTCATCCGGTCGTGCAGCATGTAAATGCTCTGCCCGCCCAGTTCCACCAGTTCCGTCTCCGGAAGCCGCCCGCAGCGCCCGCCGCGATCCACATTCCCCCGAATCGCCGTCACCGGAGCAATCTTCCCAAGCTGATCGAGGATGGCCGCGTCTCCCACGTCTCCCGCATGCAGGATGTGCTTGACGCCGCGCAGCGCGGCAACTGCCTCTGGCCGAAGCAGCCCATGCGTGTCCGAGATGACTCCGACCAGCACAGCTACAGTCCGATACTGAGCCGTGTCCGCGGGTCGAGATAGTCGCGCAGCGCGTCACCCAGGAAGTTGAAGGACAGCACGCAGAACATCACTGCCAGCGCCGGGAAGAGAACCAGGTGCGGAGAGTCGAAGAGGTGGGAGCGTGCATCGTTGAGCATTGATCCCCAGCTCGCCGCAGGAGGCGGAATGCCAAGTCCCAGGAAGCTCAGCGTCGCCTCCGCCAGCACCGCACCCGCCATGCCGATCGCCGACTGCACAATCAGGGGCTGCACGATGTTGGGAAGGATATGCCGTACGAAGATGCGCAGGTCGCTCGCACCCAGCGCCCGGGCCGCCTCCACAAACTCCCTCTCCCGCACCGCCAGCACCTGGGCCCTCACTAGCCGGGCGTACCCCACCCATCCCCCAATCGATAACGCCAAGACAAGATTGATCATCCCCGGACCGAGAAACGCGACAAAGGCTATCGCCAAAAGAATTCCCGGTAAAGCAAGAAAGGCGTTCATTACGAAGACATTCAGCGTCGTATCCACCATGCCACCGTAGTAGCCGGCGATGCCGCCGAGCACAACACCCAGAAACAGGGAGCAGGCCACCACCGAAACCGCAACTGTCAGCGACAACCTCGCTCCATAGAGAATGCGGGACAAGATGTCGCGGCCCAGTTCATCGGTGCCCAGCCAGTGGGCGGCGCCGGGCGAGGCCAGTCGATGGTTCAGGTCAATGGTGGCGGGGTCGGCGGGCGCGATCAGCGGAGCGAAGATCGCGGCGAAAAGGAAACCGCCGAGCAGCGCCGCGCCAATCGCCGCAAGTGGTTGAGAGTTGAGGCGTCGCATAACCGGAAGGAACATCGAATGATAAATTTAGCTTCTCACGTCGAGTAATTTTGCGGAATCGAATATGCTGGGTACAGGGATTCCTTCTGTACCCCCCTTCAGGCTCCGGTTGCGGGCCCTTAGCCAGAAAGGACACCGAAATTTGCGCATTCTGCTGCTTGGATTGAACTATACCCCTGAGTTGACAGGCATCGGGAAATATTCCGGCGAAATGATGGAATGGCTGGCCGGACGCGGCCACGAAGTGCGTGTCGTCACGACTCCGCCCTACTATCCAGCCTGGAGAGTAGGGGAAGACTACAGCTGGTGGAAGTACCGGAAGGAAATCTCGCCGAACGGCGTGCAAATCTATCGCTGCCCATTATGGGTTCCTTCGCGTCCCAGCGGCATCAGCCGCATGGTGCACCTGGGTTCGTTCGCCACCAGCAGCCTGCCCGTCATGCTGGCTTTGGCTGGCTGGCGTCCACATGTGGTGCTTACAGTGGAGCCCGCTTTCTTCTGTGCGCCCTCCACCGTCCTGACGGCGGCTATCGCAGGCGCTGCCGCCTGGCTGCACGTACAGGACTTTGAAATCGACGCAGCCTTCGGTCTCGGCCTGCTGCCCGCCGAGGGCGCAATCCACAACTTCGCTCTTGCCTATGAGCGCCTGGTGATGCGCGGATTCGATCGCGTATCCAGCATCTCGTCGAACATGGTGAAGCGTCTGGCCGAAAAGGGAGTGCCTAAGCACAAGAGGGAGCATTTTCCCAACTGGGTGGACATCGATTCCATTCGGCCCCTCGAGGGTCCGAACCAGATCCGCCGCGAGCTCGGCATCGGTGATCAGCAGATCGTACTGCTCTACTCCGGTAACCTCGGCGTGAAACAGGGTCTCGAAATGCTGCCGCAACTCGCGCAGCAATTGCACGACGATCCCCGCCTGCATTTTGTCTTTTGCGGCGATGGCGCCTTCCGTCCGCAACTGGAGCAGATGACCACCGCTCTCCAGAATGTCTCGCTATTGCCTTTACAGCCGCTTGACAAACTGAATGAGCTGCTGAGCGCTGCCGACATTCATCTTCTGCCGCAAAAAGAAGATGCTGCGGCCCTCGTGATGCCCTCGAAGCTTACCGGCATGCTGGCCAGCGGACGGCCTGTGATCGCCACCGCATCTCCTGGCACCCAGGTCGCGGAAGCTGTCTCAGGATGTGGCATCAACGTCGCCCCGGGCGATCTGGACGCGCTGGTTGCGGCCGTTCTCAAGCTCGCAGCAAACGCCCAGCTGCGCAAGGAAATGGGACGGGCCGCGCGTCTCTTCGCTGAGGAGACTCTGGGTCGCGAGCAGGTTCTGCGGCGCTTCGAGGCGGCGATGCAGGGCTTGTTGAGCAGCAAAAAAGCGATTGCAGTCCCGGCGGCAGTCAGCCCCGAGCCCCCTTTACCGCGTCCGGAGTGAATTTTGGCGTCAACGGTGTGACCTCATAGAATGAGAGCAGTTCTCTTCTAACAAAAATCGCGTAGTCTCACCAATGTGCAGGGCAGAACCACAGAGGAGCGAATTCACTTGAAGAAGGCCCTCATCACCGGTGTTACCGGACAGGATGGAGCATACCTCGCCGAGTTCTTGCTGAAGAAAGGTTACGAGGTGCACGGCATAAAGCGTCGCACTTCGCTCTTTAATACCAATCGCATCGATCATCTCTATGAAGATCCGCACGTTTCCAGTCGCCGCTTTATCCTGCACTACGGCGAACTGACTGACACGAGCATTCTTACCCATGTCGTGCAAAGAGTGCAGCCCGATGAGATTTACAACCTCGCGGCTCAGAGCCATGTCCAGGTTTCGTTTCAAGAGCCGGAGTACACTGCGAACGCCGATGCGCTAGGTACCCTTCGGCTCCTTGAAGCCATCCGTATCCTTGGTCTCGAGAAGAAAACCCGTTTCTATCAAGCCTCTACTTCTGAGCTCTATGGTCTTGTGCAGCAGATTCCGCAGACCGAGACCACGCCTTTCTATCCTCGCTCGCCTTACGCGGTAGCCAAGCTCTACGCATACTGGATTACCGTGAATTACCGGGAGGCTTACGGCATCTACGGTTGCAACGGCATTCTCTTTAATCATGAGTCGCCCCTGCGCGGTGAGACCTTCGTCACCCGCAAGATCACGCGCGCCCTGGCCCGCATAAAGGCCGGGCTCCAGGACACTCTGTACCTTGGCAACATGGACGCGTTGCGCGACTGGGGCCATGCCCGCGACTACATCGAGATGCAGTGGCTCATGCTTCAGCAGGAAGAGCCTCGCGACTACGTCATTGCCACCGGCGAGCAGCACAGCGTGCGCGACTTCGTGAACCTCAGCGCCGAGTTCCTTGAAATGTCTTTACGCTGGGAGGGTATTGGAGTCGACGAGAAGGCCTACGACCCCAAGGGCAATCTTGTTGTCGCCGTCGACCCACGCTACTTCCGTCCCACCGAAGTCGAAACCTTGCTGGGCGACGCTTCCAAGGCGCGTCGGGAGTTGGGATGGGTTCCACGCATTACCTTCCGCGAGTTGGTGAAGGAGATGGTCACCGAGGATTTCTCGACGGCTGAGCGCGACGCCCTGGTGAAGAAGCACGGCTTCACCACCTACAACTTTCACGAGCTGTAAACGGCGGAGACACTCGATGGAAATGACCAGTCGGATATTTATCGCCGGCCACCGCGGCCTGGTCGGCAGCGCCATTCGTAGAGGATTGGCGCGGATGGGTTACACCAACCTATTGCTCAAAACGCGCGCCGAGCTCGACCTGATGAATGCCCCGGCCGTCGCGCGCTTCTTCGCCGAATACCTCCCAGAATATGTCTTCCTCGCCGCAGCGAAAGTTGGTGGAATCCTCGCCAACAACACCTACCCGGCCGACTTCATCCGCGACAACCTGGAGATCCAGACCAATGTGATCGATGCGGCCTATCAGTCTGGCGTTAAGCGGCTGCTCTTCCTCGGTTCAAGCTGCATTTATCCCAAGCTGTGTCCCCAGCCGATTAGGGAAGAGTACCTGCTCACCGGCCCGCTGGAACCGACCAACCGCGCCTATGCGCTGGCTAAAATCGCCGGTATCGAGATGTGCTGGGCATACAACCGGCAGTACGGAAGGAAGTTCCTCGCAGCGATGCCAACCAACCTCTACGGCCCGGGAGACAACTTCGATCTCAACAAGTCGCACGTGTTGCCGGCGCTTATCCGCAAAGCTGCCGAGGCGAAGGCCGCCGGCGACAAGAAGATCGTCGTATGGGGAACAGGCACGCCCCGCCGCGAGCTCCTTTACAGTGACGACCTGGCCGAGGCCTGCGTTTTCCTGATGAGTCTGCCGGATGCAAAATTCAGCACCCTGCTGAACTCCGAACAGCCGCCTCTCATCAACATAGGCACCGGTCACGACCTCAGCATTCGCGAACTGGCGGAGTTGGTCTGCCGTGTGATCGGCTTCGCCGGCGAGCTTGAGTTCGACACCACAAAGCCGGACGGCACCCCGCAAAAGTTGATGGACTCATCCCGCATCAATGCTCTCGGCTGGCACTCTCGCACCAGCCTTGAAGAGGGCATACGCCTCACCTACGAGTGGGCGAAAGACAGCCTCGTTCTTACTCCCGCCTGAGGAGGGGCCTGCGTGCCCGGACAAGCGAACTAACTAAAAGCGGAAGCGGTAGCGAACCTCGCCGTAAATCTGCCTGGGATCGTTATAGTGAAAGCCTCCGAAGGTTAGGCTGTTGTCCAGAAGCACGCGTGTGTTCGCAACGTTGGTGGCGGTGGCTGAGACCGTGAACTTCTCACCGAATGATTTCCCGACTGCAATATCTGCCGTAGTATGTGCCGGCAGGTAGCTGCCTGTATAGGGCGACGGAGGATCCTGGTAGCCGTTGGAGAATCCCGACCCGTAGTACACGTTGACCGAACCGTAGGCTTGATAGGGAAGCTTGCCGTTGAAACCTACGTTCAGAGTGTTGCGCTGATCGTGGTCCAGTGGCGTATACCCCGGCGCAACGGCGCAGGCAGGGGAGTCCGGCGGATAGCAGGTGAGGCCGCCCGTGATCGGGCCGATTTGCTGCGCGATCTGATTCGAATACGCCAGGTGGAATTGCCCGAAGCGCCACGATTGAGGTGAGCGCAAAGTAAGCTCCCATGCTTGAATCAGCGCTCCCTGCACGGTAACCGGGACGAAGATGCTCGATTCGCCAATGTTGCTGTGGTCAAGGAAATCTCTTGCGCGCGTCTGAAAGGTATCTGCGTCGATCAGCCATCCGTAAAGAGGAATTTGAACGCCGAACTGATATTCCTCGTCGCGCTCGCCGTGCAGAGCAACAAAGCTGGTGTTGGAACCGTTGGCGTACTCAAGCACAGGACCGGAGATAGTGGTGAGCGGCGGCGGCTGATAGTAACGTCCGTAAAACCCGCGAAAGACCCAGTGAAGCTTGGGAATCACCACCGCGACGCCGATGCGCGGATAGACGGCATTATCGGTGACGTCAGCCTGGAAGTGACTCTGCCGCAGGCCGCCGATAAGTGAAAGCCATGAGGTTGGCCGATAGTTATCATGGACGAAGACCTCTTCCACTCCGCCCCATATATTTTGCGGGGTGGAAAAGTTCGGATAACTGCCGTCGTTGAACACAACTCCAAACAGGTCGCTTTCATGCTGCGCGTAGCCGTAAACGCCCGCGTTGATCGAGTTCCTCGCAATCACCGTCGAGATAGATGTCTGAAGCCCAATATAATTTCCCGCCTGATCGGACGTAGTCGCCGTTGGTTGATCGGTCGCGCTCGGCTCGTACTTGGCGCTGTTGAAGTGATAAAAAGGCGAAAGCTGCAGCAACGTGGACGCGTTGTAGTTATGCACCCACGTAAGTGCGGTGTAAGTGTCGGTCTCATGCTCCCCATCGCGCAGGCCGCTTGAATTGTAGATTTGGTTTTGCCAGCTCTCTGGATCGGGATCGTAGGGAATCTGATAGTAGTCGGCCCTGGCCTGAGTCACCAGACGAAGTTGATTCGCGGAGTCGTGGTTATAGATGAACGACGCAAAGCCGCCATACCCATTCTCGGCATCGTGGATGGGCTGTTCGATGGGTGGCTGCAGGCCCAGGTTGCTGCGGTTGCCATTAAGGCTGGTGAACCAGGCGAACTTCTCCGAGTGGTCGCCAAGGCTGAGCTGGTCATTGGTTTGGTAGAAGTTTCCCAGCGTCATGACAAGTTCGCCCTCGCGATCTCGCTCGAAGCCGCTGCGAGGAACAATATCGAAGATGCCGTAAGTGCGATCTCCCAGGTCGGCTGTATAGCTGCCGCGTTCCGCCTCCAAATAATCGATGTCCTTGGGATCGATCTGCGGGCCGACATTGCTGGCGATGTTGGTATTCGGGATCGCTACGCCGTCAATCAGCCAGCTCAACTGGTGGCCTCCGCGCATGTGCAGCATGTCATGCGTGACATAAGCGCCCGGCACGTAGTCCGTAATCATCGCCAGGCTGTTGGTGAGATCGGCTCCGGGTGTCTGCGAAATATTCTCGCGGCTGATCAGCGTTGTTGGGGTGGCGGAATCGGGGTTTGTGACCGAGGGCCGTTCCTTCACCTCCGCGGATTGCTGCACGGTGGCGAGGGACATTTGGAAATGAAGTGCGGCGGTCGAGTCGGACGCAACTGTGATCCGCTGCTCCATCGTGCTGAAGCCGGGCTGTGCAATCGACAGGACGTAATCGCCCAATGGAATGGTCAGAAAGAGGAACGCACCATCCGGGGTTGTTGTCTGAGTCGCGACGAAGTCTGAGTGCGCAGCATGAAGCGTTACAAGCGCGCCTCCAACAGGGCGGTGGTGAGGATCGTGCACAACTCCCCCTACTTTGCCGAATACAGTCGCACGGGCAAATGGGTCGGATAACAGGCTGAAAAGCAGGATGAACCATGCGGTCTTCCGCATCAAAGCCTCCTCGTCGCGAAGACCGCGACGGATTCGTATCGGACACGTTACGAATGAAGGGAGTCAGAAGCAATCAATGAATGTGGCTCTTGCAAACGCTCCCGCAGGAAGATACGGACTAGGCGAGGAGGGCGGGAGGGCCGCGCTTTTGGCGGGCGCGGTCAAACGAGATGCGAAACTGCGCGGCCGTTTGCGGCGAAACCGCGGGGTGTTGCGTTATTCCGGCGAAGATGGCAGCCGCTGTTGAGGGCGTGAACGACGGCAGCACCAGAATTGCGGAGTAAGCAGGCGCGTACGGGCACTTATCGCTGACAACGCGGACGTCGGAGCCCTGGGTAGCGCCTTCAGTCGGCACCGCGCATTGGTGCCTGCCGCCTCTCCGGCAGCAGGCCGGCAGAGTCGCCTCCGCCATGCCTGGCCGAAACAAGGGCAGCACAAGCGGCAGGCAGAAAAGCAACATCAGCGAGATGGCCAGCGCGCGTCGCACAGCCCATTGTAGCGTAGACCAGCTCCGCCTCGCGCACTCCGATAGAAGCTCTAGTTGTCGGAGTAGTAGCCCTCGCGTGTCTGTACAACCAAATCCTTCTTCGTCGCCGTTAGCGCGATCTTGTGATAGCCGCCTTCGTTGCTCTGCTTGTCCGGCGTGTATCCCAACATGTACTGACTGCGCATTTCCTCTGCAATGGTCGTGTAAATCTGGTCGGCAGTTTCCTTCTTCGTCACCTCGAACACGCGTCCACCGGTCTGCCCGCAAATCTGCTCGAGAATCTTCTTCCCGTCGACGTGAGGTTCCTGCTGTTGCGGCCGTTGGCCGCCGCGGCCGCCGCCCGGGTATCCTCCACCAGGATAGCCGCCACCCGGATAGCCACCCCCGCCGTGATGCCCACCGGGATAACCGCCGGGAGAGCCGCCGGAGCTGTGTCCTTCCTCCCCCTTGTAATAGATCGCGTAGACGACAGTATCGGCGCGTTGCGCAGCTTCGATCGCACCGTTGATCGTTTCTTTGCTGCCACGATCGACGCCATCGGTGAGTAACACGATCGCCTTGCGCCCCTGTGGCTGTTTCAGCACTTCATTGGAAGCAAGATAGATCGAATCGTAGAGCAAAGTTCCCCCGCCGTAGCGATGGCCGCTTGACCCCTGGCCTGAGTCTCCGCCCGAACTATCGTCGTTGCTCCCGCCACGTTGAAACTGCGGCGCACCAAGCTGGTCGACCGCCGCCCTCAGCTTGTTTTTATCCGGCGTCAGGTCTTCAAGCAGATCCACCTCGCGGTCGAATTGAATCAGGAAGGCCTTGTCTTTGGCGTCGGTGAGCATCTGGTCCAGGAAGTGCTGGCTGGCCGTACGCTCATCGTCCAGCACTTTGCGCTGGCTCATGCTCGTATCCACCAACAGCCCGAGGTTCAGAGGTAGATTCGTGTCGTGATTGAAGTATTTGATGGTCTGCGGACGGCCATCCTCGGTGAGCGTGAATTCGTCCTTGGTTAGATTGGGAACGATGGCGCCATGCTTGTCGCGCACCGTGACGGCCATAGTCACGACGTTGACATTCACCTTCATGGTCGTGGTTGGAATCGCGGGTGTTGGAGCGTTCTGGCCTGCAGGCGTAGGAGTGTTCTGACTAATCGCCGTGCTCGTGCCTGCAAATAGCCCGACCAGGGGAAGCAATAGCCATGCCAGCTGCCGTCCCCTCCGATTGTGGATGTTGTGGATGTGTACAGTCTCGGAGAGCGAGCGCATGCCCATGCGCTGAGGAATCATCATTTTCATCATTCGATATGCCAGTCGCACCCGTTAGCCCATCAGCGGCTAACGCACTGATTTAGACGAAAAATCCTGGTTTTGGGCCACACCCAGATCAGAGTTATTTGTGCGATTCGAGCGCCACCGGATGAGCGCATGGGCGAAGTATCCAAGCTGGAAAACCCATGCAGCAGCGACAGCAAACATGAGGGGATGATGAACGAGAGCAGTCATGACAGCAGGCAGCCACCCGGTTGTTTCGGATAACGCTATTTGACGGCGTTCATCCCTGCGGGGTTGCATACGACCGGCTATTTGTGCCCAGCTTTGCCGGCGCCCCTCCACTTCGCTCCCACATAGGCCAGATATCCAAGCTGGATGACCCAGGTAGCAACGTATGCCAGCACAAGATGGCGGTGAAACATCGGATTCATGCGGCCTCCAGTGCCGCAAGCGCGGCTCGTTGCTCAGCTAACTGATGGCGATATTCTGCGGCATACCGCAGGCCGACCACAAAAATGCCCCACGCCAGCCACCCGGCGAGATTCCACCACACCGCCGGCCACATGCTCGGATCGAGGCCTGAGTCCGCCCCCCCGCCAATCACGGGCGCCGGATGCTGCGTCCGCCACCAGCGCGTGGACATGTACACAATCGGCACGTCCACGTAGCCGAAGATTGCCATCACCGCCGCCAGCGTGCGCATTTCCGGCCCCGCCGCAAAACGCCTCAGCAGCAGATACGCCACATAAATCAGGTAGAGCACGAGCGTCGTCGTGAGCCGCGCATCCCAGGTCCACCAGATGCCCCACACCGGTCTCGCCCATAACGGTCCGGTAATCAGCACGACTGTGCAGAAGGCAACACCCATCTCCGCATTCGCCAGCGCAAAGGCGTCCGCCCGCATCGCCCGCGCCGTATTCGAACGGCGATAAATCAGGTACGCAATGGAGGCGAGAAAGCTGAGGAAGAAAAACAGAAATGCCATCATCGCCGAAGGGAAGTGGTAAAAGAAAATCCGAAAAATCTCGCCCTGCTCCTGATCCACCGGGACCACGAACATAGCCACGCGAAATCCATTTGCAAGAAGCGCCAGGGTCAGGACTAGCCAAAACCATCGAAACAGCTTCATCTTCCGTCCTCGGGGTACTTCACAGTTTACCGGATCGGTTGGCTGTTCCGATTTCATTCAGTTAAACCCCTTCCCAACCCTCCGTCCGGAGGAGTAAAAAGGATAGCCATGGCGTGGTTTACTGTTATCTTTGGCGGCGTCATTCTCATCATTGGTCTTCTCGGACAAATCTTTGGCCTTCGAAAGGGAAGATCTACCCATCCGGAAGATAAGCGCATGGGCAGGCTCGTATTCACCGTCGCCTCCGTCGTCGTTTTTCTGTGGATCGTCGCCTTCACAACCGCGCGCCTGCTGCACCACGACTTCACCGGCCACTGGTAGAGGTCTCATCCTCGCAACCGGCCAATTAGCGCGAATCGCTTGTGGCTTGCGGCCAGTCCCTATTCCGCGTGCAGCACAATCTCGAACAGCAGCATGCTGATCGTCGTGAAGATCACGTCGTAGCCCAGCAGCAGCTTGATCCACAGCGCCGGATCTGAATCGCCCGTCAGAATTGCGGAGATAGCCAGCACCATCCCTAGCAGCGCAGGCATGAAAATCGGAAACAGGATCAGCGGCAGCAGCAGCTCGCGATTGCGCGAGCGAATCGATAACGCCGCAAAAAATGTTCCGTTCACGATGATCGCCCACGTCCCCAGCGGCACCGCCAGCAGCAGTAGCCAGACATTCCCCAGCACGTGCAGGTTATAAAAGATTGCGAACAGGGGAGCCAGCAGCAATTCCACCGCGCCAACAAAGAGAAAGTTCGCCAGCACCTTGCCCACAAAAAGGGCAGCCCCCGGCGCTGGGCTCATCCGTTGCGCATCCAGCACCTGGTGCCGCAACTCGCGCGCCCACGCCTGGTTCAGCGCGCTGACCGCGGCAAACAAGATAGCCACGCAAAGAATCGGCCCCGAGATTTGACGCGACACTGCCCGCGTAGGATCGAATGCCAGGCTAAAGATCACCACCACCAGCAGCGCGAAAAACAGCATGGAGTTGACCGCATCCCGTGACCGCCACTCAATCCGCAGGTCTTTGGCCAGGTGAATCAGAAAATAGGGTGGCTTCATGGTCGCGCGTCCTTGGTCAGCGCCGCGATCGTCGCACTCGCCTTTCCGGAATTAGCCGCACGCAGGTAATCCGCGGGAGACATCACAATCTGCGTCCCCCGTGTCCCTGCCGACACCGAGATAACATCAAACAACTCCAGGGTCTCGTCTACATAAGCGGGGAAGTCTTTCTTCGCCCCGAACACCGTAACCCCACCACGAACATACCCCGTAAGCGGCTCTACATCCTTTAGCGAAACCATCTCCGCCTTCCGCGTGCCTGCCGCGCGAGCCAGCTTCTTGAAATCCAGCTCCTCACTGCCCGGCACCACCGCAAACACATGCTCGCGCTCGCTGGTTACGCACAGCAGCGTCTTGAAAACCTGTTCCGGAGGCATTCCGATCTTCTCCGCGACGATCACCGCCGAAAACTCCTCCGGATCGACCGCATACTCGCGCAACTCATATTCGATGCCCAGCGAATCGAGATACCTTGCCGCGTTCGTTTTCATCGCGTCGCCCTTACCGTGGTCTCTGTCAGGGACGCCACGCTGCCCGCATGCAACGTAATAAGACAATCCGCGACAGGCTCCGCCAACTCGCGCTGATGTGTCGTCAGCAGAATCGTCTTGCGCTCCGAGCGCAGCCGCACCAGTAAATCGAGCATCTGCTTCGCGCTCGCCGCGTCCATGTTCGAAAATGGCTCGTCGAGCAGCAGCAACTCCGGCTGCGCCAGCAGCACGCGCGCCAGCGAAGTCCGCTGCCGCATGCCTTGCGAATACTGGCCCACCGGCCGCGTCAGTGTCGCGTCCAGCCCGACCGCACTGAGCGCCGCCTCCGGATCCATGCAGGCCCGCTCCCGGTAAAGACTCGCGAAGTAGCGCAGATTCTCCGAGCCCGAAAGCTCGTCGTACAGCATCGGCGCATGGCTCATGTAGCCGATGCGCTCCCGTGCGTCCTCCGGCTTCTCCGTGCCGAACACGCGGATGCTGCCGTATGTCGGACGAAGCAGTCCCGCAATCACTCGTAGCAGCGTCGATTTGCCCGCGCCGTTCTCGCCCAGCAGCACATAGCAGCGGCCTTGCTCAAGGTTCAGAGAAACCTTGCGCAGCGCCACAAACATGCCATAAATCTTGGAGACGGATTCGAGATCGACAACAGACGCCATGCTGTTGGGAGTATAACCAGCCGACAGCAGGGAATTGGGAATCGAGAAAACGGCCTACCGCTGGCCGGCTGAAGGTGCAGCCATTGCTGCCGCCGCCGTGCCTGTGACAGGAGTCGTACCCGGCTTGGCGCCCGGTGCCGGAGCATACTTCGAAGCGCATTTGGCCTGCAGCTGCGTCGCGTGGAACACGCCATCGCGTCCGTACGTGCCAATCGCCAGCGCCTGCGAGTTGTCCTTGAACGTATCCGGAGGAGGCTCCTCGCCCTGGTACGAAACCCGCAGTTGGTTCGCGTTTTCGACCAGAACAAACTCGGCACTCGTGCCGCTGTGTCGAATAGACCCAGGCAGCACATTGCCCGCCACGCGCAGGTTACGCGTGTAAGCCTTCGATCCCATCGCGTCCAGTTCCTGGATCGTCACGTAGTAGCTCTTGTTGGCGCGCACTCCGCTGACCGCCAGGGCGGCAATCACGACGAGGATAATGACGATCGCAACACCGATCCGCGCGCTTTGGCTCCTAGTCTGCATAGATCTATATTAAGTGTATGGCTATCGGGCACCCGAGGCAACTGTCCACGACAAAGCGCCTCCGCTGCACATCAATTTATAATCCGAAGCAACACTGACTGCGCCCATCGAACACATCCAACACGCCAGGACCGATCTTCTCCCAGGGGGGAACTATGACGACCAACGGCCTATTGCAGAACGCCACTCTCGAAATCCTCCAGCCACGCGTCGAATGGATCGTGAAACGCAAAGCCGAGGCCGCGCGCACCGGCGACTCCAACATGTCGCAGATGCACTTCGCCCGCCTGGGCAAAATCACCGAGGATATGGAGTACGTGGCCCATCGCGAAAACGTCTCCGCCGAACTCGTCCGCGATGAGATCGCCGCCGGGCGCCTCATTATCCCGGCGAACATTAACCACCCCGAGCTTGAGCCCATGGGCATCGGCATCGCGACCCGCTGCAAGGTGAACGCCAACATCGGCAACTCCGCCGTTACCTCCAATATCGATGAAGAGCTGCGCAAGCTCCACATGGCCATCCAGCACGGCGCCGACACCGTCATGGATCTCTCCACAGGTGGCAGCATCCCTGAAATTCGCGACACCATCCTCCGCCACTCGCCCGTACCGATTGGAACGGTTCCCATCTACGAGGCTCTCCAGCGTGTCAAACGGCTCGAGGACCTGAACATCGACCTCTACCTCGAAGTCATCGAGGAGCAGGCCGAGCAAGGTGTCGATTACTTCACCGTCCACGCAGGAGTGTTGATCCAGTACGTGCCCATGGTCGCGAAGCGCATTACCGGCATCGTGAGCCGCGGCGGAGCTATCCTCGCGCAGTGGATGACCCACCACCACAAACAGAACTTCCTCTACGAGCACTTCGACCGCATTGTGAAGGTCATGGCGAAGTACGACGTCAGCTTCTCGCTCGGCGACGGACTCCGCCCCGGCTCCATTGCCGACGCCAGCGACGAAGCCCAGTTTGCCGAGCTCAAGACTCTCGGCGAGCTGACCTCAAAGGCCTGGGAGAGTGACGTGCAGGTCATGATCGAAGGCCCCGGCCATGTGCCGCTCGACAAGATCAAGGAGCAGGTCGACAAGGAAGTCGAATACTGCTTCGCCGCACCTTTCTACACGCTCGGCCCGCTGGTCACCGATATCGCACCCGGCTACGACCACATCACATCGGCGATCGGCGCAGCCATGATCGGCTGGCACGGAGCATCCATGCTTTGCTACGTTACGCCCAAGGAGCACCTCGGGCTGCCCAACGAAAAAGACGTGAAGGATGGCATGATCGCCTACAAAATCGCCGCCCACGCCGCCGACATCGCCCGCCACCGCCCCGGAGCGCAGGATCGCGACGACGCCATCAGTTATGCCCGCTACACCTTCGATTGGGAAAAGCAGTTTGCGCTCTCGCTCGATCCTGAAACCGCCCGCTCCATGCATGACGAGACGCTGCCCGACGACTACTACAAGGAAGCCGCCTTTTGCTCCATGTGCGGCCCAAAATTCTGCTCGATGAATTGGTCCAGCAAGGTAGACGAGTTCAACAAACAGGTCCACGGCCTCGAAAAGAAAGACCTCAGCGAACTGGTCGTCCTGCAGGCTGAGCAGCTAAGCAGAAAGAGCTAGATCGACGACGATTGAGATTGAACCGCCTCAAATGAACATATAGATTCAGGCGTGTCTCTGGAACCAAACCGCAATCGCAATAACTTTCATCCCTGACTACCCAAAATCTGGAGACTGCCGTGCTGAGAGGCCAGGAGACCGAGAACTCATTTGCCGTCTATTGGTCCACGTCTTATTTCCCTGCTCTCGATGGGTTGCGTGCAATTTGCGTCGCTCTCGTCATTTGCTTCCATATGCACGAAAAGGTCCCCGGGTTCATTCATGGCTCGACAGGCGTAGATATCTTCTTCGTTTTGAGCGGTTTTTTGATCACCACTTTGTTGTTACGCGAAAAGGAAAAATATGGCTCTGTTTCCCTCAAGGGCTTTTACGTGCGCCGGGCTTTCCGCATCCTTCCTATCTACTACATCGTGTTGCTAATGTATTTTCCCGCAATCTGGCTGCTCCGCGATGCCACCAGATGGCATCAGCTCATGTGTGCATTGCCCTATCTGCTGACCTTTACACAGGAATTTCTACCCAAATCGGCTGGGAGCATCTTTGCGCATTCCTGGAGCCTGGGCTATGAGGAAAAGTTCTATCTCCTTTGGCCGCTGCTGGTGCTCATGCTCCATCCCTTTCGCCGGCGCAACATCATGATCTTGCTGGCCATCGGAGCCCTCATTTTGTTCTTGCCCTGGATGGCAGCGCGTTCTTATGGGGGACTCTTCGTCGGCTCCGCGTTGGGAATAGTGCTCGACCGGAGTTGCCGTAACCGTCTGCAACCGTACCTTCTGAGAATTCCTTCCTGGGTCGCATTGGGACTGGTTGTCGCTGCCTATTTTCTTCTCTTCGAGCAAAACCTGCCAATCCAGTTCTTCTCGGCGGCCGTAGCATTGCTGGTTGCCGCGCTCGTCTTACGCCAGAGCATGGTCAGACGTTTCCTGGAGCATCCCCTCTTGGTATTGCCGGGTAAGAGAAGCTATGCAATGTACCTGGTGCATGTTCTCGTGCTCAATATCATGGCCGTCGCAGCGGCGAAGGCGCGCGTTGACTTCTGGTTTGTGGTAATGCCTGCGACTTACGTCGGAAGTTTTCTGGTGGCGACCGTTCTCTTTCATCTTGTCGAAAAGCCCAGTGTTGAATTCGGCCGTGGTCTCTCCCGTAAGTTGCGGAAACGCCTCACTGAATCGCTCCCCAGGGCTGCCCCGCTGGGTGCGGTGCGGATTCGCCCCATCGAGAATCCGGTAGACCTCTGAGGTCGACCTCTGATCTGATGCCTCGGCGATTCGCTCAGGAAAGCCTGCAGAAACTTGCGCTCGCCAGCAACCTCTGGGGCTTGCGCCGCAATCTCATAGCGGGTATACCCTGAATACGGTAAGGAAAGGAGCGTCATCATGAATAATGCTCTTAGGGTTTGGGCAGTCTTCATCGTGGGAGTAGCAGCGGGGGCAGCCGTCGCTCTCATCTACGCGCCGCAATCGGGAGAAAAGACGCGCCGTCAGCTTCGTCGTGGACTGGAAGATGCCGGCGACTATCTGAAAGACGCTGCCGACACCCTCGGTGATCACGCAGAGAAGTATGCGAAGCGCGGCAAAGGCATGGTCGAGGACGCAGTCGATTCTGCCTCAAATGCTGTGAGCGCCGCCCGCAAGGTCATCCAGATCTGACAAGCTTCAAGAAAAAAGCCCTGTCCATAATGGACAGGGCTGCGTTCAAGCAAAAGTGGGGGAAACTCAACTGAAGAGGAGAATTCCTTCCACCTTTTCTACGCCTTCTTTGCCGATAGGCCGGTAGTAGAGCTGGTTGTTTTCGAGATACACCTCGAGGAAAGCCGGACGCTCCGTAATGCCTCCCGCGATAAGGGCTTCAGACAGAGGGTCTTCCACGTAGCGCTGCAGGGCGCGGCGCAGGGGACGCGCTCCATAGCTGCGGTCGACCAGCGTTTTCTCCAGAATCCACTTCTTGGCGTCTTCGGTCACTGAGATGGTGATGGCCTTCTGCGCCAGGTTGGCATTCAGCTGCGACATGAGCAACTCAACAATCTGGATCAGGTCGGCATCCGTGAGGGATTGGAACAGAATGATCTCGTCGATACGGTTGAGGAACTCGGGGTTGAAAGTGCGCTTCACCTCGTTCTTCACCAGGTCTTCGATCTTCTCCATCACCAGGTCTTCGCGGTCGCTCTGGAAGCCGAGTCCCTGCTTGCGCTGCAGGTGCCGCGCGCCGATGTTCGAGGTCATGATGACGATCGTATTCTTGAAGTCGACTGTGTTCCCCAGGCCGTCCGTCAGCTGACCGTCTTCAAAGACCTGCAGCAGGATGTTGAACACATCCGGATGCGCCTTTTCAATTTCGTCCAGCAGGACCACCGAGTATGGCGACCGCTTCACCCGTTCCGTGAGCTGACCGCCCTCCTCGTAGCCCACATATCCCGGAGGCGATCCGATTAGTTTCGAGACCGAATGTTTCTCCATGAACTCCGACATATCGAAGCGGATCAGCGCCTTTTCAGACCCGAAGAGGAACTGCGCCAGCGTGCGCGCCATCTCAGTCTTGCCCACGCCGGTCGGCCCCAGGAAGAGGAATGACCCGATCGGCCGATGCGGAGATTTCAGCCCAGCTCGCGAGCGGCGAATCGCCCGCGCCAATGCCGAGATCGCTTTATCCTGCGAAATCACGCGCTTGTGCAGCTCTTCCTCCACGCGCAGCAGCTTCTGCGTCTCTTCTTCCTTGATCGACGTGATGGGCACGCCCGTCCAGCGGCTCACCACATCTTCTATGTCCTCCCGGCCCACAATGCCCGCCGTCGAGTCGTCGAGGTGATATTTGTCGCGCAGAGCGCGCAGGTTCTCGCGCTCCTTGCGCTCTTCATCCGAGTAGAACCGTGCCTTCTCGAATTCGTGGTTCGCAATGGCGTTTTCCATGCGGTGCACGATAAACTTGATCCGCTTCTGAACCTCGGTAATCTCTTCGGGCAGCGAAGTCTGACGCAGCTTCACCCTCGCCCCGGCCTCGTCGATCAGATCGATCGCCTTATCCGGCAGGAAGCGGTCCGGAATGTAGCGATTCGAATGCGACACGGCAAAGGTGATCGAGTCGTCGGTATAACTCACCGCATGGAACTTCTCATATCGATCCTTGATGCCAAAGATGATCTTGATCGCATCCTCCTCGTTCGGAGGAGGCACTTTGACCGCCTGGAAACGCCGTTCGAGCGACCGGTCTTTCTCGATCGACTTGCGATATTCAGCCGGCGTGGTTGCGCCAATGCACTGAATCTCGCCGCGCGATAGCGCCGGTTTGAGAATGTTTGCCGCGTCCAGTGACCCTTCGGCCGACCCCGCGCCCACCAGCGTATGCAACTCGTCGATGAAAACAATGGAGTTCTGGCTCTCCATCAACTCCTTCATGATCGTCTTCAGCCGCTCTTCGAACTGGCCGCGGTATTTGGTTCCCGCAACAATCAGCGACAAATCCAGCGCCAGGACGCGCTTCTCTGCGAGGAAGCTTGGCACCTCGCCATCGGAAATACGTTGCGCCAGCCCCTCGACGATGGCGGTCTTTCCGACTCCGGGCTCGCCGATCAGCACCGGGTTATTCTTTGTCCGGCGGCACAGAATCTGCACCACCCGCTCCAGTTCACCGTCGCGCCCCACCAGCGGATCCAGCTGATTATCCATCGCCGCCTGGGTCAGATCGCGCGAAAACTCAGCCAGCAGGCTCGATTCGCGACTCCGCTGTTGCTGCGGAGCCTTCTCCTGCGTCGTCCTTGCCAGTTCTTCGCGAATCGCCAGCAGCTTCAGGCCGCGCTCGTGCAGAATCTCCGCTGCGAAGCACTTCTCCTCGCGCAGCAGCCCCAGCAGCAGATGTTCCGTTCCGATGTGTTTGTGCGACAGGCGTTCCGCCTCTTCGGCGGCATAGGCCAGCACGCGTTTGCATTCATTCGAGAGCGGCAGATCGACCGAAGTCGAAACCTTCTCGCGGATGGTGGTATGTCCTTCAATCTGTTTACGAATGGATTCGACTGATGCATGCGAGCGAAGGAAGCGATTGGTCAGCGCTTTATCCTCGCGCAGCAGCCCAAGCAGCAGGTGCTCCGTCTCGATGTACGGCGAACCGAACTGGCTGGCTTCGTACCGCGCGAAGAAAATGACGCGACGTGCTTTTTCCGTGTAGCGTTCGAACATATTCCCCCTGGAAAAGTTCTGACCCCCTCACGATCTCTGCCGTGCTGGCCGAGTATCGAAATCAATCAGAGCCTTCGTCCCGTATCGCCGCTTCCCAGGACAGAAGACCCAAATCAGAAGGTCGAAAATATCTGCACTGGATACGGCTTTCAGGCTGGGTGCGCTCCTCTGCATCCATCCCATTTCCCCTGAGAGCAGCTTGCGCCAGCCTCAGGTCGTACACTCCGCACTCACGCCAGCTGCGGAGAAATCTCTTCCACGCGCCCCTTCTCTAGGCGCAGAATCCTGCTACATCGCGTTGCCAATGTCATATTATGCGTCACGATGACGGAGGTCAGTCCATGCGTCCCGTGAAGTCGTTCAATTAAATCGAACACTACGCCTGCCGTGCGGCTGTCTAAATCCCCCGTAGGCTCATCAGCCAACAACACTTTAGGGCCAGTCACCAGCGCCCGCGCCAGTGAAACCCTCTGCTGCTCGCCGCCCGAGAGCTCTCCGGCCCGATGCTCTGCCCGGTCGCCCAATTCCACCTCGTCCAGCCACTTCTCCGCCCTTTTCAACGCCGCCGCTTTCGATTCGCCTCGCGCCAGCAACGGCATGGCCACGTTTTCCGCCGCCGTAAACTCCGGCAGGAGATAGTGAAATTGCCACACGTATCCCACCTCGCGATTGCGAAAAGATGCTGCCTGCCTGCTCGATAGCGTTTTCAATCGGATTGAGGCGCAGTATACGTCACCCGATGACGGGCTATCAAGAGCACCGAGGATATGTAAAAGTGTGCTCTTTCCTGCTCCCGATTCGCCGACGATGGCCAGCATCTCGCCCTCGGCGACCTCAAAGCTAAGGCCGTCGAACAGCACCAGCCGTCCCCGGCCGGTGACATATTCCTTCCGTAAATCTTTGGTTTCGATAAGGTTTGGACGCGCCGGCCCGGCAAAAGGATTCAGACCCTGATGCTCAGGTCCGATCGGTAGACTCGATCCGGTGGAAACAAGCTCCATATCTACCTCTATCACTCTTTGACACAAAAAAGGAAAAAACGATGTGAGGACGTCACCGGTCCGACCTTCATTGGGAACTGTCTGTGGCGCTGGTGCCGACCTGGGCCTCCTCTGCCGGATCGAAATCCCGGCGGATTACGGGCATGGCCTGCAGAACCGCCAGGTCCTGCTGAACCCTCTTCCACGCCTTCTTGTTCTTCTTGGTCGCAATCGGAGCCGCCGGATCGGCGTAATACGCCAGCACTTCCTGCTTCAGCGTGACCGGGACCGGCTCTCCGTGGGCTGTGATTCTATCCAGTAGCCGCGCATAGGTCCAATCGGTCAACCGATATCCGCCCGGCCGCACCGGAGCACCCGTATCCAAATCGCGGTTCTCCAGCTTCATCGTGACCCCCGGCTCCTGTTTCGGATTCTGGGTCAGATATCCCAGCAGCTGTTCATACCGATGGAGTGACCGGTTCACGCTCTCAACATATCTTTCTTCGGTCTCCCGGTTCGGTCCTCGAATCGCCAGATCGGACAACACGCCGATCTTGGGCGTAATTACGATCACAAAAGCCAGCAGACGCGTCTTCATGCTGAACTTTCCCTTCCGGTAGTGCTCCCACCCGTTCGTCGTGTCGGCCTCTTTCACCCTCTGCGCATACAGGTCGAATTCCGGACTCGGCACATCATCGGGAAAGTCCTTCCTATGCAGCAAAACCTCGGCGTATGCAATCGACGGCAGAAAGCCCCGCGCCGAGCGCCGATAAGTGCCGACGACCGCCCGCTCATTCACCAGCATGCTCTTCAAACGCAGCCCGTAAGTCTCAAAGAAAGCCTCTGCCAGCAGCCGGGGTGAAACCTCCAGCCCCACATGGTTCAGATACGCCGACGGCGCCAGCCGCCTCTTGCTTAGCTGGTTGATGTCGAAAGCGAACTCGGTCCGGATGTGCCCATGCGGGCTCTCGTCATACGTCACTACCGGCCCGTACTTCTCTTCAAGATTGGGAAATACCACTGCCGTCGAGGGATTCACCGCGTCGTGGTGGCCGATGCTGTCTCCCACATAATGCGACAGCGCGCCCAGCGCAAATGCAAGCTCATCCATGTTGCGCGAGTTGCGGATCAGGGCGGCTACAAAGTCGCCGGTACGCACATAGTGCGTCAGATCGCTGAAAAATACATGGCCGAAGGGATAATAGCCGGCATCCTGAATCATGGAGCCGCCATACGCATACGCGCGTGCCCGTTCCAGCTCCGCCGGCGTCGCATTTGGATAGCGGCTGAGCAGCATCGGAACAATGGAGTCTTTCCAAGCTAGGTCAATAAGTTGTTCGTGGGTCAATACTGAATAGCTGAATCCGGATTGTGAACTCCAGAGGAAAAACAGAAGAAGAACGGCGAACAAACAAATACGACGTGCAATTGCCATGGATGTTGAGATGCCGCGAATCACTCGTATCGCAGCGCCTCCGCGGGCAAAACTCGCGCCGCCGCGCTCGAGGGATACAGCGTCGCGAGCAGCGACACCCCCAGCGAAACCAGGGTCACGATCAATCCATCGATCAACCGCGGAGCAAACGGCAGGTAATCGATCGAATAAACATCAGCCGGAAGATGGATGAACTGGTACCGTCCGCCCACCCATGCCAGCACATATCCCAGCGCCAGCCCCAGCGCCGTCCCCACCACACTGATCAGAAATCCCTGCATCAGGAAAATCCGCCGGATCTGCCCCGGCTCGACGCCCATCGACATCAGCACCGCAATGTCCTTCGTCTTCTCCATCACCATCATGGTCAGCGCGATCAGAATATTCAGTGCCGCCACGCACACAATCAGTCCGATCACGATGAAGGTCACCACCTGCTCCAGCTTCAGTGCCCGAAACAATTCGCGGTTCTGCTCCATCCAGTTCGTCGTCAGGAATCCTGCCCCGGCAGCCTCTTCGATCGCCTTACCCACCCGGTCCGCATGATAAAGATCGTCCACCTTGAACGAAATCACTGACACCACATCCGGCTCGCCAAACAATGCCTGCGCATCCCTCAACCGGATAAACCCGAAGCTCGAATCGTACTGATAAAACCCCGAATGAAAGATCCCTGCGACGCGAAACCGCTGATACTTCGGAACCAGCCCATACGGCGTCAGCTCGCCCTGCGGGCTGATCACCATCACCGTCGATCCCACCTTCGCATCGAGTGTGTTCGCCAGATCGTAGCCGATCACCAGCGGCGGAGTCGGCGTCCCCGCAGCATCCGTCTCGTTCTCGGGTTCTGACAACGGCGCAGCCGATCCCGCCGCCAGGTTCGTCAGCAGATCGCTGACCGTCCGCTCCTCACCCGGCACAATGCCTTTCAGCATCGCTCCGCCCGAGAGCGCGCCCCGTGAGACCAGCACCGGCTCATACAACCCCGGAGCCGCCGCCGTTACATGGGGAGTCTTCCGCAGCCTGTCCGTGAGTGCTCGCCAGTCCTTGATGCCGTCGTTCTCTACCCGCATCAGCTCCACGTGTGCCGTCGAGCTCAGTAATCGATCTTGAAGATCTCGCCGCATGCCGTTGGTGATAGCCAGCGCGATGATCAGCGACGCCACGCCCACCGCCACCCCGGCAATGGAGATGACCGTGATCACACCCACCACTGCTTGACGGCGTTTAGCCCTCAGATACCGCGCAGCGACAAAGAACTCAAAGTGCATCCGTACCCGCCATCCCGCGCTACTTCACCACGGCCTTCACCGCAACCGCATTGTCCGCGCGGTCATACACCCGCACCGTGATTACATGTTCCCCAGCATCAACAGGAGCCACTCCAGGAGCAGGCGGATTCAGCGGCACATCGAACTCAAACCGCTCCGTCATGGAATCAGAAATCTTCCCCACCGGTTCCATGTACTGCCACTGCCCCGCATCCACCGAATACTCCGCGTGTGCAATCGGAGTCGCCGCATCCGTCGCCGAGAACGCCACATGAATCTTCCCATTCACCAGCTTCGCCGCAAGGCCCGTCACCACCGGCGGCGTCGTGTCGATCACGAACCGGTCGCTCACCCGCTCGCCGGTGAGAGCTTCTCCCGGATTATGCGAAGGCGCATCGCTCGCCACAACCTTTAGTCGGTATGCGCCATCCGGCAACTGCCCTCCATCGAAGCTCAGGTACCGCTCCGTGATTTTGTCCTTCAGCAGTTGCCAGTTCTGCTCGCCGTCGCCGCGATAGTACACCGAGAAGCTGAGATCGTCGCCATTATCATCGTGCGCCAGCCATCGCAGGGTCACGGCTGTTTTGTCCTTTTGCGCGGCCAGCGGCTCCCGGCCCGGTTCCTGCACAAAGGTGATCACGTTAGCATTCTGCGAAGCAGGGAAGTTGACCGTGATCCCTTGCTGCTGCTGAATCTGTAGGCCGCCCGTGCTCACGCGCGCGCCCGGCACAACCACAATCTCATCCACCACCGGCGCTACATTCACCGGCAGATAATTGATGCCCACCGATGCGATATCCGAGCCGGCATGCAGCTTTGCCTTCCACTGCATAAAGCGCGCCGGATCCACGCCGATCTGCCCAACATTCGGCGTCACCGTCTTCCAGTCGCTCCAGGCGCGTTGTGGATTATCGACATTTCCCGCCCGCGCAAAAAAATCGAAGCTGTGCGCATTCGCTCCCGCCCCCGTATCCACTTCCGCGCGGCCCCACCGCGAAAAAACGCCTGCATCGAACACATCGCTTACGTAGGTCCCCGATGCGGCAGTTCCATGGCTCAGCAGGTAAACCTTGCCTGTATTCGCCGTGCTCACATAAGTTCCGCGTTGGGAGTCCGCAAACCCCGTAGCCTGCGACGCCTCCAGGTGCGCCACATCCGCATAGTCGCCGCTCTCCTGGATCCGGTACACGCGCCCGCGATTCCCCGTCGCCGCCAGCAAACCCTCCGGAGTCCACTTCAGTGCATACACAATGTCGTCGCGCCCTGCCCATAGCTTGCGCGGCGCGCCGCTCGGCGCAATCTCGTAAATCTCCGACCCATCCGGGATCAGCGTATTCCCGTTGAACGCCTGCACCGAGCCCGGTTGCACAATCGTAATCGTCGCTGTTACAGATGTATTTCCTGTCACCGGCAGCGGAGGCAGATTGTTGCGCCCTTTCTCGCCGACCGACGAAGCGTAAACCGCTCCGTTCGTCCCCACCGCGACTGCCGTGATCTCTCGCTTCGGCGCGTCGAAAATCACGTAATCCTTCCCGGCCTTATCGATCCTGTAAACCAGCCCCGTCCCATCCGACCCGGCAATCAGATTCCCTGCCGCATCGAAGGCCAGCGCGCGAATATGCTGCTCGTCGCTCTTGAAAAACAGCTCCGGCTTCTGCCCATTTGCGACCCTGTAAATCCCCGCGGGACCGCCTGCGGCAATATACAACCGCCCTTCGGCATCGAAGGCCATATCCCAGACATACTTCGGCTTCTCCGCCGTTTCCGCGGGATCAAACACCACCGTCACATTCTCTTCCGTGCGCTCCGCAGCCTGCGGATCGAGCTTGTACACCTTCCCCGACGGCAGAGTCGCTGCATACACCGCGCCATCCGGTCCCATGCGTACAGCCTGCACGCTCAAATCTTTCGTGGAAAAGAGTTTGGCCGTTTTGCCGTCCGGGGTCACCCGCAACACCGTCGCCGGTGTGCCTGTCGCCAGGTAGGCATTGCCCTCGCCGTCCGCAGCCACGGACCATACGTACATCGAAGGTGTCGTAAAGACGGCTCGGCTCTCCGGCCCCGCGACCAGATGGCCATCGCTCGTAATCGCAACGCCATCGGGCTTACCCTTTTCCAGTTCGTCGAACCTGGATTGGGACCATAGGCGCGTGCCCTGCGAGTGCGCCGGCGCGAAAGAAAAAAACATCAGGGAGAAACTGAAGAGAGTAAGAGCAAAACGGCGCATCATGCTGAAAATGAGTCTACAAGAAAGCAGCTGATGAAGCGGGCAGCTGGAAATTGATGTCCGGCTTGATGGAGTGCAAACGTTATTAGAGTAACAGGCGGGCAAAACCGCACATCACCTTATGATGGAGGGTTCTTCGTGAATACATCACATTTCGATACATTCCTGGCGCCCATCGAGTTGCCTCGCGGGCCGATGATGAAGCTGGTGTACGCCATGACACGCCGGCAATTTGGCAAAGTGCTTACACCTCTGAAGGTCTTCAGTGCACGTCTGCCGCTTGCATTTGGCCTCTTTTACTCGAAGATCAGCAAGCTGGATAAGAAGCTGTTGTTGTCGCCGGAGACGGCCATGCTGGTCCGGGAACAGGTAGCGCGCACGAATGTCTGTCTCTTTTGCATCGATATAGGCAGGTTATTCACCATCAAGGCGTCGATGAATCAAGCCAAATTCGACGCTCTGGACCAATATGCCACTAGCCCTCTATTTAGCGATGCGGAACGCGCTCTCCTTGATTACGTCACCGAGTTGACCAGAGACAAGAAGGTCAACCCCGAGACCTTTCATCGCCTGGCCGGCTTTTATTCCGAACGCTCGGTTTGCGAGATCGTATGGCTCGTCGCCAGCGAACATCTCTACAACGTTACCAATATCGGTCTTAATATTCATTCCGACTTGCTTTGTGACATCCACAGGAGGAAGAGCGCTTAGAATCGCGGCCATCAGCTAATTACTCAGCACCGCCCTGTACCGCACCTGGCTCTTTCTCGTCCGCCGCAACGCCTGGTTGGCCTCGGCCATCTTGAAGCGCTCCACCTTGGCCTTCACGCCGTGGCGAGCCGCCACGTCCAGCATCTCGGCAATGCGCTGCGGGCTGCCGATATTCGAGCCGCAGGTCCCGCGCATGGCCTGGATCAGCGGAAACGCCGGCAGCGTGATTGGCTTTGGCGGCACGCCCACGAAGCAAAGCGTGCCGTGCGGCCGCAGCGTATTCACGTATCCTGCCCAGTCTTGATCGGCGTTGGCCGTCGCAACGATCAGATCGAAGCTTCCCGCCAGCCCGTTTACCGCTTTCGACTCGAGTGAGTTGACGAAGTGGTGCGCGCCCAGCGCCAATGCCTCGTCTTCCTTGTTTGGCGAGCTCGAGAACGCCGTCACTTCGGCGCCGAAGACCCGCGCAAACTGAATCGCCAAGTGGCCCAGCCCGCCCACACCGATCACGCCCACGCGCGACGAAGGATTGATCCCCAGTGCGCGCATGGGCGTGTAAACCGTGATACCAGCGCACATTAGAGGGGCCGTCGTCTCGCTCTCCAGCCCCGCCGGAATCTTGATCGCGAACCGCGCATTCACCCTCAGCGCCTCGGCGTATCCGCCGTGACGGTGTACGCACGTAGGTTGAGCCTGCGCGCACAAATTCTCTTCACCCTTGCGGCACCATTCGCAGCGCCCGCAGGAGTTCGCCTGCCAGCCCACGCCCACACGGTCGCCCACGGCGAAGCCCTCGACCGTCGATCCCACCGCCGCAATCGTGCCCACCACCTCATGGCCCGGAATAAACGGGTACTGGCTCATCCCCCAGTCGTTGTCCACCAGGCTGGCGTCGGAGTGGCAAACGCCGCAGTGCGTCACACTCACTTCAACGTCGCCGGACTTGAGTTCGCCCGGATCGTACTTGAATGGCAGCAACTCTGCCCCGGCTGCATGCACAGCGTAACCCTTGATAAATGCCATTGTGATCTCGAAACCTGTCTTCGTTCTCTGGTTCGGTTCGCTCCCGGTCACACGCCGGAAATTACGCCGAAAATCGAGTCCGATGGATTTTGGGGGAGTCTACACCTGCATCGGCTATTCTACCCGCAGTGTGAGAACCTGTTGTCCACTGAGCACCGCATCCAGTGCAACCGACCCCAGTGGAACAGCCGATTCGCCGTTCAGGGTCATCCCGCGATTGTCACGAACCGGCTCCAGCACATTGGCCATCGAGATCGGCAGCGCCGTCAATGTGTGCCCGTCGATCGCCGCCTGGGCATCCGGAGCCAGCAGCGTCACATAGAGCCGATCATTGGCATGCAGATTGTTCAGTTGTTCGATAGTAGCGCTCACGTCCAGTGTCGAGCCGCCGAATTGCGGGGGCTGCATCAATCGATCAAGCGTTCCGCCATCGCTCACTAGCAGCCGCACCGGACCATCCGGCAGCGTCGCCGGCAGCGTCACCGGAATGCGGATGTTCCTGCTATCTCCGCGCCACGGACGGACTGTCGTTTCAACCGAAATCGTCTCCCCGGCATGAACCGTCGTCGCGCCCGCCTGCACGCTCTCGATCTGCGCCGTGTGCCTTCCCGGAATCGCGTCCACATCCACATCCACGCTTTCAATCGGAGTCCGCCGCGCCGCATTGGCATAGAGCCGGTTGAACTGCTCGCCCAGCGCCAGCGCGGCCACCAGGTTCGCAGGCGCAAAATCCGTCGGAGCAATCAGGTTCTCAAATTTGACCACCGGATACCCCGCCAGCTTCACCGTGCCCCGCATTCTGTAAGTCGTTTCCACCGCGTAGCCGTTCCTCTGGGCCAGGCTCTGAAAGATTGAAACCATTACCGCCAGCGGAGTGAGCTGTTCCTGGTCGATCACTTCCAGATGCAGCGTACGCAGCTTCTCCAGTGCCCCATCCTGCGCCACATGCATGGTCAGCGGAATCATCCTCGCAGCCTTGCCGAACTGGCCCCGGATCGCCGTCTCGCGATCCTCCGTAAACGACCCGACCGTCTCCGCTGTGTTGATGATCTTAAATGCGTTATAGGACGAAGGCAGGGTCGCCACCACTTCCGTCTTGGTCATCGGCATAGACACCGGCCCGAATTGCGTAATCGGATGTCCGCAGGCCAGCAGTTGCGTCGGATCTACATAGGTGACCGTACACGTCGCCGAAATCTCCAGGTCGCCCCGAATCAGCACCGCGCTTACGGCCGATCCCGGAAGAACCGACCCCGGAGTGACCGGAGTCATCTCATGACCAACGCTGCCGCTCCCGCCAATCCCAGCCATCGGCGTCAGTCCCAGCCCCTGAGCATGCTCTTTCCAGAACGCCAGCGCCTCCGGGCTGAACCCGGTGAAGACCAGCGGCGTCTCGATTGGCCTAACCATGTCCGAGTCAGCCGCTCCCGCTGCCTTTTCTAATCCTTGATCCCTGTTCCCTGATCCCTGCTCTGATCCCTGTTTCTCAGCCCTGAGCCCTTTATCCCGCGCCTCATCCCGAACCTCCAGCATCTCGCCGATCGGAGTAACGCCAGCGATTGGCTCCTTGCTGAACTCGCCAATCCGAAACGCCAGTGCGCCCAGCAATTTGCCATCAATGTAGACAGGACTGCCGCTCATGCCGGCCACCACGCCCGAATATTCCGGCTTCGTTCCATGCAGCCGCACCAGAATCATGTCCTGGTGGGGGCCGATGGCATTGTGCAGCAGGCCCAGAATCTCCACGTCCATCGCTTCCGGTTGCGTTCCCTCAAAAACCGTATACGCTGTGCCATGCAGGCCGCGATGGATCTCGCTCAAGGGGAAAAAGCTGGTAGATGGAGGAGGAACGGCGGCGACGGGTGTTACATCCAGCACACTCTGGGCCGGCACACTCCGGCCCGGTAGAAAAGCGGCGCACATCAGCACAAAAAGAAGAAATCTTGGGCTCATGTCCTTTCGACGGTTTCGCACGTCTTTTAGAGTAGCCGTTTGCGCACACTTGCGGCAAAGTATGCCGCAGTCTCACAATTGAGGAAGCTATGAAGAGTATCTCCGCAGCAGCCCTTGGCGTCGTTCTGCTCCTGGCCCAGTCCCCGGCTCTCGCTCCAGCCCAGCAAAGCACCACACCAGCCCCCGGCACGCAGCAGCAGCCCGGTACGCAGCAGCAGCCCGCACCGGACCAGACCGCTCCCGAGGCAGGAGGTCCAGCCGGCGACAATGGCGCCATCGCCATTCCCAAGAAGAAGGAGAAAGACGAGCCTGCGCCCCCGCCCCCGCCTGAGCCTACTGTCAAGAACCCTCCTGGTATGCAGCCCTTCTCGCTGCATATCGATGTCCCTGTGGTCACCGTCGATGTAGGCGTCCTCCTCGAAAAGACCCACCAGTTTGTTCCCAACCTCAAGCAGGAAAACTTCCGCGTCTATGAGGACGGCAAGCCGCAGGAGATCGCCAGCTTCCAACAGGTCAAGGCGCCCATCACCGCTGTCCTGCTCGTAGAGTTTGCCTCCACCAGCTACTACTTTGTCTACGACATGCGTAACGCGGCCTTCAACTTTGCGGAACAGCTGCGCCCCGACGACTACATCGCTGTCATGACCTACGACATGCACACCAATATCCTGACCGATTTCACGCAGGACAAGCGTGTCGTGATGAATGCGCTTAATTCGCTCACCATCCCCACCTGGAAAGAAACCAATATGTTCGACGCGCTCTACCAGACGCTCGACCGCCTCACCCGCGTCGAGGGGAGAAAATACATCATCCTCATCGGTTCCGGTCGCGATACCTTCTCGAAGATCACCCTCGATAAGACGTTCGCCAAGATCAAGGCCACTCCCAACGTGACCATCTTTACCATCAGCACTGGCGGCTTTGTCCGCGCTATGACCGAGGGCCGTGGTGGCATGGGTGCCCAGATACGAGACATGGATTACCTTCAGGCCGATAATGAAATGAACACCTTTGCGCGCATGACCGGAGGAATGCACTTCGAGCCGCGCTTTCAGGGCGAGTTGCCGGAGGATTTCGCCGCCATTAACGAATCCATCCGCAACCAATACGTCCTCACCTACACGCCCACCAACACCAAGCAGGACGGAACCTATCGCAAACTTCGCGTCGAGTTGGTCGATAACGAAGGCCACCCCCTGCGCATGCAGGATGAGAAACACAAGCCGCTCAAGTACGACATCATCGCCCGCGACGGCTACAAGGCCAAACAGCAGGTCGAGTAGGACAATACGATCCAAGGCTGCTTCACGCTGACGTCTGACGTCGGCTGGATTTGCCTACTCGCTGTTTGCGTCTTTGCGATGAAAGTACATTCGATCCAGGACAACACCATCGCCGCGAAAGCTGGTCAACAGGTCGGAGCATACTCTAATAGCAGGAATCCGATTGAGGTTCGGCAATGGCGATATCCAAACGAAAGGCCCTTTCCGAGAATCAGATCCAGTTGATCGCCAAAGCGCTCGCCGATCCGCGCCGCTATGAAATCCTCAGGCGTCTGGGAGACCACGAAAACGCGCTCGCCTGCGGTACTGTGCTGGAATGCCTCGAGATCAGCCCCGCCACGCTCTCCCACCACATGAAGGAACTCAAGACTGCGGGTCTGGTACAGCAGGTGCGAAAAGGGAAGTTCGTAAGCTATCTCCCGCAGCGCGATGTTCTTGAGGCATATTTCGAGCGCCTCAGGAAAGACCTGATCTAGACCTGCGACATCCTGGCCGGGTTCACAAAACTTTCTTCCGAGATTGAGAATCGTTTCCGCACTCCCCTCATCAATTCGATAGTTGTCGAAATATCGAAAATTACCGGATCGACAGGGAGCAAAAAGGGATGAGCAGGCTAAAAGGCAAAGTAGCGATTGTGACGGGAGCCTCGAAGGGAATTGGCGCAGGTATTGCCAAGGGTCTCGCCGCCGAGGGTGCAACGGTTGTGGTGAATTACGCCTCCAGCAAAGAGGGCGCGGACCGGGTCGTTGCGGAAATCAAGGGTAACGGCGGTAAGGCTGTTGCCATCCAGGGCGATGTTTCCAAAGCCGGAGACGTGCAGCGTGTCTTCGCCGAGACGAAGAAAGCATTCGGACAACTGGATGTACTGGTCAACAACGCCGGCGTCTATCAGTTCGCCGCGCTCGACGAGATCACCGAGGAACAGTTCCACCGCCAGTTCAATACCAACGTTCTGGGCCTCCTCCTGGCTACGCAGGAAGCCGCGAAGCACTTCGGTTCCGAGGGCGGTAGTGTGATCAATATAGGGTCGACTGCCAGTTCGTTGAACCCACCCACAACCGCTGTGTATACGGCGACGAAGGGTGCCGTCGATGCCGTAACCCACGTGCTCGCTAAGGAACTCGGGCCAAAGAAGATCCGGGTGAACTCTATTAATCCCGGGTTGGTCGAAACCGCAGGCGTTCACGCCGCGGGCTTCGTCGGTAGCGAATTCCAGAAGCACTTCGAGGCGCAGACGCCCCTCGGACGGATCGCGCAACCGGAAGATATCGCGCCAATCGCGGTATTCCTGGCGTCGGCCGATTCCGGCTGGTTGACCGGCGAGACCATACTCGCCTCCGGTGGCCTCCGCTAAAGCGCGCGTAAACCGAAGATTTGGGTGCTCCAGGTCCGGGCTTTCGGACCTGGGTCTCGCCCACGTACACTCCGGGCGCCCCACCCCCGGATTTTCGGACTTGGGTTCTCCTATCCCATCGGCGCCGCCCCGCCACTGTCTCGAAGCAGCTTCCTCCACCGGTAGATGACGACTAGCCTGACCCCCAGCGCCAGCGTTCCCCCGATTGCCGTCGCCACCGCTCGCCGATGGGCGATCTCGATTTCTGGAAGCTTGTCGAGCGATAGCAGGAAGACGATATACCCCGTAAGGCAAAGGGCGAACAGCGCATAGTTCACATTGAGCGTTCCATACGAGAGCCACGCAAACAGCACAGTGAACACAACCAGCCAGGTCGGCGATGGAGTAAAGTGTGCGACGAAGATGCTGATCAGCCACGCCCCCGCCACTGTTCCCAGCGTACGCGCAATCGCGCGGCTGGCCGTGTCGGCGATTCCCGGTTTGAGCACCAGCACGGCTGTCATCGGAATCCAGTATCCGCTCGCAAAATGCATCTGCTGGTAGATCAGCGTACTCACTGCCAGCGTCACCGCCAGACGAATGGAATAGGGCAGCGCCGAGCCCGCGAGGTTCCCCTGTTTCCACGACGCCGCAGCATTCAGCATGGCGACGCGCAGTGCGGCTTGTTCCGCCTGGATATAGCTGGCAAGCGCCAGCACATGTGCGCGCAGTTCACCGAAGAGCCGTAGTATCAGGCTCGAGCTCAACACCTGAATCGCGCCTCCCGCCAGCAGCAGCAGGGCGCGTATCGCCGCCGCTTTGGCCGAGGCGGGGAATGCTGATCCCACCACCAGCATCACCACGCTCTGCAGTCCCACCCACCCGTAGCCGCCCTCCCGGGCCGTGAGCATGCCGTATCCAAAACCCCACAGGGCCGTCACCCCTATCAGCAGGTAATTTTCATGCCCGACCACCATGCCGAGGAAGATCGAGAAGGCCATGCCCAGGGTTGCAAAAATCATGGGAAGCAGTTGCGAGTCGTCGATGTTCTGCTTTGCGCCGTAGCCAATGGTCGCCGCGCCCCCGGCTGCAATCATTCCCGCCGCCTTATGGCCCGCCGCCAGCCCTGCGCACAGGCAGAGCGCGACCGGTAACACAAAGATCAGATCTGTCCGAAACGATTGTTTTTCCCAGTGAAAGTGGATGCTGTCACTCAGCACCGCCACCGCAGGTGTAGGTGGAACCGGAACCACTTTCGTCCCGTTCTGTGCTGCATCAGAGGTCATGTCCCTCTAAGCATGGCACGCCGCCTTCTGGATGAGACAGCGTGCAAACAAAAAGCCGGGCGGATACATCCCCCGGCCCGTCAAACTTAAGGGATTCGCAGCTACTGCGGCTTGGCCGCGTCGCTGACCTTCTGGTCCGTTTCCTTGGTCTTATCCTTCGCCTTTACCGAAGCCTGGTGAGCATTGTCTTTGGCCTTCGTCGAGGGCTCCTTGTTGGGATCAAAGACCTTCTGCGTGCCTTCCTTAGTCTTGTCGGCGGCCTTCTCGGTCCCTTCCTTGGACCTGTCATACGCCGTGGTCGTGCCTTCCTTGGTCTTGTCATAACCGGTGGTCGTACCCTTCTTCGTTGCGTGGTACGTCTTCTTGGTGCCGGTCTTTGCCGCATTGCCGGTATCCTTGGCCGCGTTCTTTGTGTCCGTCCCGGCAGCCTTCATATCCTGCTTTGGGCTCGAGTCCTGGGCCGAAACGATCGCGCCGGCTGCGCTCATCATCGCGGAAGCCAGCAAAATGCCAAGTAATTGTGAGTTTTTCATATGCATCTTGTAATGATTCCTGTTGGACCCAATAGGTTGTGCCCAGACCAGCTAAAATGATCGAGGATCAACCATGAACGCCGCCTCGGCCGCCATTTCCGCAATGCCGGCGCGCTCCCGCAGCGATTCGCGAGCTGTGAATCGCTTTGCCTGGGCCGTCCTCGCCTACAACGTCGCCGTCGTGCTCTGGGGAGCAGCGGTGCGCGCTACCGGCTCCGGCGCAGGCTGCGGAGATCGCTGGCCCCTCTGCAATGGCTCCGTCATTCAGCACTACCCCACCGCCGCCACACTCATCGAGTTCGCTCACCGCGCCTCCAGCGGCCTCGCTCTCCTCGCCGTCATCGGCCTGCTCTTCTGGACCTTCCGCGCCGTTCCTCGCCGTCATCTTGCCCGCGCTGCCTCCGTCGCCGCGCTTGTTCTCACTCTGAACGAGGCGCTTCTCGGAGCCCTGCTCGTCCTGCTCGGCAAGGTCGCCCACGATCAGTCTGCGTCCCGCGCCGTTTATCTCGCTCTGCATCTCACCAATACTTTGCTCCTGCTGGCGGCGCTCGCTCTTACCGCGCATTTTCTCTCTCGTGAACAAGGCTTTATGCGCGGCAGCGTCGAGCTCCGCGCCCCCGGCTTTGCCTTCACCGGTCTCGGCGCCGTGCTCGTTGTCGGAGTCAGCGGCTCACTCGCCGCTCTAGGCGACACTCTTTTCCCCGCCTCGAGTCTCCGCGCCGCTTTGGCTCAGGACTTCGCTAGTAGTAGTTCTTGGCTTGTCCGCGTCCGCTGGGTTCACCCCGCCGTCAGCCTCATCGCCGGGGCATTTCTCCTCTGGCTCGTCTATTACGGCCTGCGTTCAACCGCCAATCGCACCCTGTCGATTACCCTTGCCGGCCTGCTCCTCTTGCAATACTCCCTCGGAGTCGCCGACATCGCTCTTCTCGCTCCAACCTGGATGCAGATGCTCCATCTGCTCGGCGCCGACCTGCTCTGGATCGCCCTCATCGTTCTTGTGACGCGCCTCTGCGTGCGCCCCATCGGCTGCACCGAAGGTATCTGTTCTCGCTGAGAATCGGTATCCCTCGAGCGTACGTCCTCAGCGTTTCCTTTGCGTTCTTTCCGTCTTTGCGGTAAAAGTGTGACCTGTTCCTGATCGAAATCCAAGGAGAAGCAGCGCGCGTGAATCCCTCGAACGAAGCAATTGCGCAGGACGCGGCCCTGAAATCAGCCGAACTAGACGAAAAGCAGCAGCGCCTCGCCGTCTTTCTCGACCGAAATAGTCTCTCCGCCATCCTCCTCAGCCGCCACGAAAATATCGCCTGGCTCACAGCTGGCCAGGTCGAGGCCCGTGTTGCTGCCGGATCAGAAACCGCCATCACTTCTCTCCTTATCACTCACGACGGACTGCGCTACTACCTCAGCCCCCGGAACGAAGCCCCACGCCTCGCAGACGAGGAATTCGCCGGCCTCGGCTACGAACCCGTCCTCTATCCGTGGTATCAGAGTCCGGCCATACTCATTCATGAACTGGCCGGAGGCACCGCGCTCGGATCTGACACGCCCATAGCCCATGCCCGGCACGTGAACCTCACCAGCCTGCGCGCGCCGCTCCTGCCCGTCGAGATCGTCCGCCTCCGCACCCTTTCACGCCAGACCGCCGACGTTACCGCCGCCGTCCTCGAATCGCTCCAGCCCGGCGTCACCGAGCAGGAAATGGCAGCTCGCACCGCCGCCGCCCTGATCGAGCGCGGCATCACGCCTACCGTGCTGCTCATGGGCGTTGACGACCGCATCCGCAAGTACAAGCATGCGGTCCCACGCGGCGGCATTCTCGAACGCTACGGCATGGTCAATCTGTGTGCGCGCAAGTGGGGACTGGTCGTCTCCATCACCCGCTTCGTCCACTTCGGATCCGTTCCCGAAGACCTGGCCGCATCTTTCGTCGCTGCCGCCCGCATCCACTCCGAACTGCTCCACGCCACCCGGCCCGGCGCCACCTCGGCGCAGCTCTTCGACGTTGCACGCGAAGCATACAAATCCGTTGGAGCCGCCGAAGAAATCGAGCTGCATCATCAGGGCGGTCCCTGCGGATACACCGAGCGCGACTGGCTCATCACGCCCACGGGAGAAGAAACCGTCGCCATCCCCCAGGCCTTCGCCTGGAACCCCAGCCTCCGCGGAGCCAAAGCCGAAGACACCGTGCTCGCCGGCGAAAACCATACAGAAGTCCTCACCGAAACCCCCACCCACCCCGTCATCGAAACCGTCCTCGATGGCGTGACCTACCGATCCGCCGGAGTTCTCCAGCGCTGAAATCCTGACCCCTGCCGCCCTCGTCCTTTCCCGTCATGCACTCGATACAGTATTGTCGAGCGCAGCATGCCGCAGCCTCAGCACGCGTCCGCGCCGCGCCTTTCTGATATTGACCCGGTCCGTCTTATCCGCCGCGTCTTCTGGCGGATTATCCCTTTTCTCTTCCTGCTCTACGTCTGCGCTTATCTCGACCGCGTCAACCTCAGCTTCGCTGCGCTCTCCATGCGCCGCGACCTGGGATTCTCCGGCACCGTCTACGGAGCCGGAGCCGGTCTCTTCTTCATCAGCTACGCGATTTTCGAGATCCCCGCCAACCTCATCCTGCTGCGCCTCGGCCCGCGCCGCTGGATCGCCATCATCATGACCGCCTGGGGAATCCTCTCTTCATCGATGGCGCTCGTCCATACGCCCACCGGCTTCTACCTCGTCCGCTTTCTCCTCGGCGCAGCCGAGGCCGGATTCTTCCCGGGAATCATCCTCTGCCTCACGCGCTGGTTTCCCTCCGCGCAGCGCGCCCGCGCCTTCGCCTTCTTTATCACCGCCGCTCCGGCAGCCGGAGTCATCGGTGCTCCCGTCTCCACGCTGCTCCTGCGCCTCGACGGCCTTGCTCATCTTGCCGGATGGAAGTGGCTTTTCATCGGCGAGGGCCTGCCGTCGATCATTCTCGGCATCGTTGTCCTCTTCGTTATCACCGACCACCCCGAAGAAGCTCAATGGCTGTCGATCACCGAGCGCGAGTGGCTCATCGCCGAGGTCGAGGCGCACGCGCCGCCTGCCGCCCCCACTCACCTTGCCGGAGCCTTCAGGAGCGCTGCCGTCTGGCTTCTCTCTGCCATCTATTTCGCCATGTCGGTGGCCTTTTACGCGCTCACTCTGTGGCTGCCCAATGTCGTCAAGAACCTCACCCATGCCGGTGACCTCCAGGTCATTGCTCTCACCGCAATCCCTTATAGTCTGGCCGTCGTCTCCATGCTTCTCGTCGCTCGCAGCTCCGACCGCAGCGGAGAGCGTAAGTGGCACCTCTGTTCGTGTCTCATTGCTGCCGCACTGGCCTTCATTACCAGCGCCGCCGTCGGCAATCCTATCCTCTCGCTTGCCGTCATTTTCCTCGCCACTGGCTTCATCTGGGGAGCCATCGGGCCCTTCTGGACCTTCCCCGCCCTCCTCCTTCGCGGCACTGCCGCCGCCGGAGGCATCGCCTTCGTTAACTCCATTGGAGCCCTGGGCGGATTCACTGGCCCTTACATCATGGGACTCGCCAGCGACCTCACCCACAGCTTCCGCGCCGCCCTCCTCGTCACCGGTTTGGTCCTCGTTCTGGCCGCCGTTGTCGCATCCCGGCTAAAGGCGCCGCCGCACACGCCCGCGCCGTAATATACTCCGCCTACTATGATTGCGCTGCGGACGGCGCTTCCCAAACCCGCATTGCAGGAATTCGTGCGCATCTTTGCCCAGCGTGAGGTGCACCCGTTCGAATCAGGCGCGCCGCTGATATTAGAGCCAGTACCAGCGCGTCTCGAGCAATTACTTGAGTTTCAATTCGGCGTCCCTTATACCGTGCATCACTCACTAGGCTACGATCTGACGACCCCTAGACAGGCGATTGTAGGAGCGCAAGTCGGAGGATGTGCGCAGATCGAACTGAGTCCGGGAGTAATTTCGTTCGGGGTATTTTTCAGGCCGACGGGACTATCGCGCCTCTTCGCCCTCCCCGTGCGCGAAATATCACATCAGAGCTGCGATGCTGCCTTGATTTCCGACCTGCTTGTTCCTTTAAGAGACCGCTTGGCAGACTGCGCCACATTCGAGCAGCGAGTTCAAACCATGGAGGTCGTCCTCTTGGGGATGGCTTCGCGCGTTCCCCGCAAAGAAATCATGGTTGCTGTTGCCGAACATGTTTTTTCATCGCGAGGGGTTGTGAGTAGCATCTCCGGCCTTGCCGGTAAGGCCGGATTGGGAATCCGTCAGTTTGAGCGCCAGTTCCTCCGCGAAGTAGGAATGTCTCCTAAGTTATATGCCCGGGTGGCCCGCTTTCAGAGCGCGCTCGATGCAAAGATAGCTTCGCCCGACCGCACTTGGCTCGAAATAGCCCACAGTCTTCGATATCACGATCAAATGCACATGATCCGCGACTTCGAACTGCTCGGAGGAGATACTCCCAGGCAGCTTCTCTCGCAGATTGGTGATGCGAGACCGGGCGCACTCGCCCCGGACACGTCAGAAAAAAACTTCTCACGATGACGCGTTTTTACTAGGCGAGATCGAATCAACTCCACCAAAGTAAATGGTTGAGCAATCCGCGAAAGCTGTCATCAGAGATTTTATTCTCTCCCCCGGTAACAGCTGGCTATTTAACGTCAAAGGGTATGCGGGCAAAGATCGGAGAATCCATAGCATGTCCAAAATAACCATTAATACCGCCAATGGCGAAGCAACAATCTACTCGAATGACCCAGGGTCGCCGGCCGCTCCGTTCTTGAAGGAATATCGCCCTACGTCGATCGAGCAACTCTATGAGATAGGGATGATCCCGAAAAGCGTTCAACTGGAACATCTTCACGACGCGCAACGCGCAGCGTTACAAAGTAAATTTTCCGGTTCAGTAATCGCGGATATACCTTCCAGCTTCGGAGTACTTCCTAAACAGGAGATCGTCCGTTTCTTAAAGGCCCGAAGTAATGCGGCAGCCCTGCAGAATGCAAGGACGACGATGGCCGGGGTGCTACAAAATCGTCACGGGTACGGCGAAGTAGAGTCTCAACTGTTAGCAGGTAAAATCTCACAATTCATATTTGCTACCGACGACGCTCGTTTGCCGGTTTGGCGGCAGATCGAACTTTCACAGGATCTGGATATCAAAACTCTGTTGGTCATTGACCGCTCGATCAACGCGTTGCTTGCAAGAAATGTCCTGATTGAAAAAACAGGCGAATTGCGTGCCCAGGGAGCATATTTCCTTTTGCGGTGCAACCGCATCGATGGCGGATACCCCGCAAGCCACTGGATCAATCAAGCCGCCTCCACGCTGGTTTCTGGCGCAAGTAAACCGTGAGATCGCGGTCGACAATCAATTTGAATCACAGCCTGTTTCAAGTTATCGGAGGTAAATTATGTCCGGAGGCATAAATCTCAAGGGAGTAAGTGCGGACAAAGGAACCAACGGCGTGGCTGGCATCGCCGGCCCGAAAGGCGCCAATGGCAACGACGCGAATTGTAGTGGCTGGTTTTTCGTGTCCGATGACCCGCCCAGCCGTGGCGGGCGTGGAGGCGATGGTGGTCCAGGTGGCGCAGGTTCCCCAGGGGCCATCGGCAATCCTGGCGGAGTCTTTGAATTACACACGGTCATCCTCGGCTCCGATGTAAGTGTGGACACCAGCGGTGGAGACGGTAGCGAAGGCGGTGACGGGGGGAAGGGTGGCGACGGGGGTCAGGGCGGGACCGGCGGGGCTGGCGAAGATTGCGAAGCGAGTGCCTTCGGTGGCGATGGCGGCAAGCCGGGCAACGGTGGAGATGCTGCGGATGGCATGAATGGCGGCGATGGTGGCGCGATTCTCATTTATTTCGTCTCTGACCAGAGTGGAGGGCAAGGCACATTCACTGCAAGCTACGGACACGGCGGCAAAGCAGGAACGGAAGGTCAAGCCGGCAACGCGGGCACCACGGGAGGATATGGTGCAAATAGTGACTATTCTCACAGCGACTACAAGCCAGGTGACCCCCCGATCGATGGACCCCCAGGGATCCCTGGGAACAAGGCTCAAGGTGGTAATAACGGTAACTCTGGAAAAGCGGAGTTCCACCAGGTCACCACCGTAGGCTGAACGCGATTTCCGTGTGGTTATCTCTTCTCTGGCATCTGGAGCCCTCGGCGGATTTACCGGCCCTTACATCATGGGACTCGCCAGCGACATCACCCACAGCTTCCGCGCTGCTCTGCTCGTCACCAGCGCCCTGCTCGTCCTGGCCGCCGCCGTCGCTTCCCGCCTGAACGAGCCTTACAAATCCGCTCCGTGAGAGTGCAGAGCATAGCCCGTCAAGGTCTCCACTCTCCCGTCCTCACCGGCCTGAGCGAACCCAACAAACTCCCAAGCTTCTTAAGCGCAGCCCGAAGGCAGCAATAGCATTCGACAACCTCAGCGACCTGGCCGCTGCGCCTTTTGGCGTCCCTTCCTCGTCACCGGACTCCTCCTCATCCTCGCCGCCTTTATCGCCTCCCGCCTGGCGCCTCCGCGGCGCGTGGCAGGATAGGATGTTTGTGACAGAACGATGACACAAACCCTTCGAGTCGCGATCCTGGTTCCATTGTTGCTTGGTGGAATCACTGTCCTTTGTACGATCCTCATCCACGGGCTGGCAGTGATCGCGACGGTAAACTTCTTTCGGCGCGAGAGAAAACTTGGCCATACGGGCACAAGCTTCCGAGTCGATTTTGCAATCGTCGCGATAGTGCTGTCGTGCGCGTTCATGGCGCATCTGGTTGAAATCGCTCTTTGGACCGCCTTATTTCTCCTCTGTGGAGAGTTCCAGGCCTTCGGAACCGCCTACTACTTCTCGGCGGTCAACTACACAACCCTGGGCTACGGCGACATCATCATGTCGCCATCGTGGAAATTGCTGGGCCCGCTAGAAGCATCGGATGGATGCCTCATGTTCGGCGTGTCGACCGCGATGATCTTTGCCGTGATTCAACGGTTGATTCTGGCTAGGTTTGAGGATCTCAGGGAGTGAGCCGCGACCGGAGCGTCTGACAACGGCGTCCGGATGCGGATTGGGCGGCAGCATGGTATCGAGCCCTGTCCTCAACCAGCCGTTCCCGCCGAACCGTTCCCCAACCGTCCACACGTTCACTGCCTCAGCGTTCTGCCTTCGCCGAAAAACCAGCCGGCAACGCAGAACGGGGCCAATCTCAGTGAGCCGCCACTCCCAGCCGCTCCACTGACTTGCACACGCCATTGCCGCCGGCTTGTTCAATAAACTCCGGATCAAGCCGGTCGTTTGCTCGCCCTACATACGGCGTAACCGAAATACACCGACACCCGGCGTCCGCGAGCGAGACGTTCTTCAGGATGTACTCCGATGACACCGATTTCACCAGAATTTCCTGCGATGTCATCGGCTGCTTGTCAATCGAGTAGGAATCCTTGACCGAATATCCCGTCCCGGCAAACGCCGGATAGATCCCGTAATTCTGTTGCAGCCAGGTCGCAAGTGCCGCATGATTGCCGTCATACAGCGTGCCCGCATAACTGAACGTCCGCGCCAGTGAAGCAGGAACCACCGTCTCCGCCGGATCGCTGAACGCCTGTGCATAGCACGCCACTTGCTTGCCCGGGTCCAGCGGAGTTGAATCGCAATCGCCCGCGGCCAGCGGAACATCGCGCTTAACCGCAGCGAAGACATTCGGCCACGTCGCCAACACCGCATCCGCCTTCTCCGGATTGGGCGGCTTGCACCGCATCGCTACCAGCACCTTGCTGTCGTCGTTCTCCAGCCCCGAAAATTTCGGATAATCCTCAACAATTAGTGGCGGAGAATACAGCACCGTCGCCGTTACAAATCCACGCAGAGCCCCCGGCTTCGCAATACTCGTTACCGAAGCTCCCAAAGGCAGAAAACCCACCCGCATATAGTCGTTGGGTGCAGCTTCGCGCACAGCTTCTGCCACTACCACCGGTGCAGCATTAACCGGCGCTGTCGCCGCCCGATGAGCCGCGCAGCCCGACATCATCATCACCGCGATCACACAACCAGAAAAACTCCGTGCCCTCACGCTTTCTCCCAGTACGCACCTAGTACATCCAGCTGCAGTCGCGCGTGAAGTCCGTCGTCGCCGCGCGCTTCCATGTGTTTCCGGCCTCGTCGACCGCGAAAATCCCGCCACTTCCGCAAAAACCGCCACAGCTCTTGATCACCGACACCAGCGCCCTTGCATGTGCCTGGTCAAATCCCGGAACACCCAGGTAGCGCACATGCCGGATCCCCTTATAGCCTTCGCACGCCGCAGCATCGCGCCCATGCGTCGACAGGCAACCCAGCACCTGTCCCGCTTCGTCATGCGAAAGCAGCCGATAGCCTTGCGGAATGGAGAATTTCTGCTCCCAGCGATGGCTTTGCCGATTCGCTGCCACAAATGCATCCGCCATCTCATGCTCTTCCGGCGTGGAAGGCTTCAGGCAGCTCCCGTCCAGTTGCGGAATGTCGGTCGTCGAATTCTCCGCGAACACCAGCGGTTCCGGCGTCGGAGCCTGATATAGGGCGGAGTAAACCTCATAGCCCTCTGCCGGAGCCGGCCCGCCGCCCGGCTGGTTCAGTGGATTCGTCTTCGCCAGGTCGGTGATTGCCGGCGGCTTTGTGCGGTGTTGCGATGCGATCCGCACCCAGAGAATTGCTATCGCCGCCGCCACCACCGCCAACCGCAGCCATAGCCGCCATGAAATACGCATGCTCACACTCCCTTACTAATGTAAGCTGCTGCCCACAACGAACCACCGTATCTCTTTTGGACCTCCCGGCGATTTCAAGCGCGCGCGATTTCCGCCCTCGCTGGCCAAAGCTGTAAAATAAGAGTTGCGATGCAGCGCGGTGTTTTGAGCAACATCGAGCACGGGGCCTTTCTTCGCCCTACGCGCCTGCTAGCAGAATTAATATGAGCGCAACCAGGCTGGCAACACCACCCACCGAACCCCGACCCACCAGACAACAAACCTCCCAACGCGATCAGGTTTTCGACGCCTTCCGTCGCTGGGGCTACCTCCAGGCGCAACTCGATCCACTCGATCAGTATCTTTCGCCTGTCCGCGTTCCCGAGCTTGATCTCGCCGGTCCGGATGCGGTCGAAGCCCGCCGCTACTACTGCTCCACAGTCGGTGCGGAGTTTATGCATATCCATTCGGCCGAACGTCGCGACTGGATTGCCCAGCGCTTCGAGTCCGCCCCGCTGGCCATCGACGAAGCCGCGCAGCACCACGTTCTCGACCTGCTCACGCGCGCCGATATCTTCGAGCAGGTCATTCAGTCGCGCTATCTTGGCACCAAGCGCTTTTCCCTCGAAGGCGTCACCGCCCTCATCCCGTTTCTCGACGAGTTGCTCAACCACTCCGCGGAACTCGGCGTGCAAACCGCAGTCATGGCCATGAGCCACCGCGGACGCCTCAGCGTCATGGTCAACACGCTCGGCAAGCCCGCTGCCGACATCTTTTCCAAATTTGAAGACGTCAATCCGCGCAGCATTCTCGGCGGCGGGGACGTGAAGTATCACGTCGGAGCCACCGGCGTTTTTCACACGCGCAACGACGAGTGGGTCGCCCTGCACTTGGTCTCGAACCCCAGCCACCTTGAAGCTGTCGATCCTGTCGCCATGGGCCGCACGCGCGCCAAGCAGATCCGCGCTGGCGCAGACGGCATGGAACTCGTCCTGCCCGTCACCATTCACGGAGACGCCGCCTTCGCGGGCCAGGGCATCTGGGCCGAGACCATGAATCTCGCCGAAGTCGAAGGCTTTTCCGTCGGCGGTACCATCCAGATCATCGTCAACAACCTCATTGGCTTTACAGCCGAACCCGACGAGTCGAACTCCACGCGCTTCTCCTCCGATCTCGCGCGCCGTCTGCCCATCCCCATCTTCCACGTCAACGCTGAAGATCCGGCCGCCGTCGTGCGCATCGCTGCTCTTGCCGCCGAATATCGCCACACGTTCCATAGCGACGTCGTGATCGACCTCATCGGTTATCGCCGTCACGGCCACTCCGAGGTCGACGATCCCACCATCACCCAGCCCCTGCGCTACAGCCGCATCAAGAACCATCCGCCGCTCTCCGAGCTTTACGCAAAGCAACTCGGCGTCAATATCTCCGCTCAAGTACGCGACCTTCAGTCCGAATTCACTCAGGCGCAGAAGACCGCCACCACCATGCAGAAGATGCCTCACCTGTCGCGCCTGCCTGAATACTGGTCGTCCTTCAAGGGAGGCCCATGGAAGCCGGAATACGCCGTCGAAACCGGTCTCTCCCGCGAGCAGATCAATACCATCGCGCGGGGCCTCACCTCCTACCCTGAAAGCTTCCACGTCCACCCGAAAATCAAGAAGCTATTAGAGCAGCGCGCTGAGATGGGACAGGGCAAGCGTACCTTCGATTACGGTATGGCCGAAGGCGTTGCCTTCGGTTCTCTCCTCACTGCGGGCACCCCAGTGCGCTTCAGCGGCCAGGACAGTCAGCGCGGTACCTTCAACCATCGCCACGCCGTGCTCATCGATGTCGAGAACGAGCAGCCCTGGATTCCCCTCGGTAATCTCTCCCCGCAGCAGGCCCACTTCGACATCTACAACTCCATCCTCTCCGAGGCCGGCGTGCTTGGCTTCGAGTACGGATACAGCCGCGACTCTCCCGAGACCCTCGTCCTCTGGGAAGCACAGTTCGGTGACTTTGCCAACGGCGCGCAGATCGTCATCGACCAGTTCATCTCCGCCGGCGAAGACAAGTGGGGCCTGCTCAGCGGCATCGTCCTGCTCCTGCCCCATGGCTACGAAGGCCAGGGTCCGGAACACTCCAGCGCGCGCATCGAGCGCTATCTCCAGCTCACAGCCCACGACAACATTCAAGTCTGCCAGCCATCCACTGCCGCGCAGTATTTCCATCTTCTGCGCCGTCAGGCCCTGCAAAAGTGGCGGAAGCCGCTCATTGTCTTCACGCCCAAGAGCATGCTGCGCCATCCTGACGCAGTCTCGCCGATCGAAGACCTCACGCTGCCGCACTTTCAGAATGTCCTGCCCGAAACCGGCATCGCGAGCGCTTGGCGCCTGCTCATCTGCACCGGAAAAATCGGGCACGAACTGCGCGTCGAACGCCAGAAGCGCGGCGACGGCACCACCGGCATCATCTTCCTCGAGCAACTTTATCCGTGGCCCGAAGCCGAACTTGCCGCCGCAATCGCCGCCCATCCCGACGCCCACGAAATCATCTGGGTTCAGGAAGAGCCCGAGAACATGGGCGCGCACTCCTTTGTCATGCCGCGCCTTCGCCGTCTCGCCAGCGACCGGCAGGTGCTCAGCATCAAGCGCTCCGCCGCCGCCAGCCCGGCAACCGGCTCAGCCAAGGCCCACGAAATGGAGCAGCGCACGCTCATCGAGCTGGCCCTGGGCCCCGGCCTCCAGGAAAAGATCACGCGCTAGGCCGTCATGCGATTAACGCATCGTCACTTGGTCCGCTGTACCCCATTCCTCGCGGGGATCGGGCTTGCGATCACTGTTTGTTCTATACAGGCTTGTTCCCGAGGACCACTCATTGTTGTCTATGACGAGGAAGGATCAAGAAAAGCAGGAATAGCAGCGTTCCCGTGCGCCATGGAGATTCGCGATTCTTGTCAGAGACAAGTGATAGATGGTGAAGCAAACTTCCTAAACGATTTCTCAAGGGCGTTTATGGCGACACCTGAGTGCAGAGACGTCAAATTGCAAGTGGATTCGGGAGAGAAGCAACTTATACGACCTGAATATCTCACTCCCACTAATAAACAAGAAATCTGGAAGCTTCTCATTGAGTACCGCCCAACCATTCTAGGTCAGTCCTTTACTCTACGAGATCCGGAAGGCATCGCCGTGGGGGGAGGGGAGGCAGACGCTCAGCAGATGGTGAGCTTCGTTTGCGAGAGCGCCAAACATAACGGTGTTCTGGATATTTGGTAAGACCTGCCGGGTGCCCCCACGTCCGGATTTCCGAACGTGGGTTTCTAATCCCCAATCGCTAATCCCTGCCTCAGAAATCCACCCTCAACGCCAACTGCCCCGTCCGATTCCCGGCATTCTCCGCTGTCTGCGGAGCGCTGAGAACCCCGAACGTCGCCGTGTTGTCGATCTGCGTCGCCGGAGGAGCAAAGTTCGTGTGATTCAGCACATTGGTAAACGTTGACTCGAAGCGCACATGCACCCGCTCCGTGACGCTGAACACCTTGGCCACGCCCAGGCTGACCGCCTCCGTCCCCGGTCCCTGCAGAATCCCCACTCCCGCATCGCCAAACCGCCCAGCGCCCGCCGGAGTCGGAGAAAAGGCCGCCAAGTTGAAGTACTGAGCGCGTGATTGCCCCCGATAAACATCTTTCGACACCTGATCCGGCCGCAGGAATGCGCCGCGATTCACTACGTCCGTATTCGACTGATCATAGGAACCGCTGATATTCGGAGTCAGCCACGGTCCGGTCTCGAGCAGAGTCACGTTGGTCATCTCCCATCCGCCCAACAGTGCATTCCTCCACCCGCCACTGTTTAGATATGCGCGTCCTGCGCCAACCGGAACCTGCCAGACACCAGACAGCAGGAAGCGTTGCCGCCGCGTGCCCTCGACATTCCCGTAGTCGCTGAGAACGTGGAAGCGGTCCGCGATAGGAATGCCGTAGTTCACCTCTCCGGCAAATGCCGTCGGAGTATCACCCTGGTTATCCGCCAGGTTCTTCGCCAGCGTATAGTTCGCGTCGAAGTACAATCCGTGCGCCATCCTGTGGGTCATCTCCAGCTCAAGAGCGTCGTAGTTCGCCGTGCCTGCGTTGAACGTGCTGTAGAGCGTGAACCAGTTGTGATAGGGCGCGCGCGGATCGACATACGGACTCGCCTGCGTCGTCTGGTACGGTGTCGTGCTCGCCGGAATCTGGTTCAGGTCTTCCGTGATACTTAACCGGTAGGTATGCATGCCTACGTAGCTCACGCGAAAACTATCGCTGCTGCCCACCTGCCGCTCTACCGTCAAGTTCCACTGGCTGGCCTGCGGGTCGCGGTAGTTCGGATCGACGCCCTGGTCCAGCCCGCCACCGCCATATTGGATTCCGGTACTTGGCGGTGCCGTATTCGGGAACTGGATCAGCGGAGTTCCGCCCGCCGTCGTCGTATTGGTGTAGGTATGCAGCGCCGACGTGGGGTTGCCGCTGTTATTGAACGACAACGGCCCGAGATTTGTAATCGTGAAGATGCCAAAGCCCGCGCGAACCACCGTCTTCGTATCGTTGAAGGGCCTCCACGCAATCGACACGCGCGGCTGGAAGTCGCCCTTATAGGTATTTCGCAGCGACTGCGGCAAATGATCCTGGCTCGCCGTGACGTAGTTAGAGCAGGGAAGCGCCGTGTAGTTTAGATTGCAGGCGTTGAACGACTCCTGGAACGCTACGTTCGAGCCTTCGATATTTTGTTTGGCCAGATAAGAAGACAGCTGGTTCGGAACCACAATCGAGTTGTTTCTCTGGTCGAAATTCGCCAGATTGCCCCCGTCTTCCTGGAAACCGGGCAACACCTGCCAGCGCAGGCCATAGTTCAGCGTAAGCCGGCTGTTGATCTGATAAGTATCCTGCGCGAACACGCTGTATTGCCACGCCGTGCCCGCTACATCGGGGCTTGAAACCGCAAAAAATAGAGTGGTTGGAGTCCCAATCAGGAAATCCCCGAAGGCATTGCCCGTAAAGTTCGGCTGAAACGTGAACAGGCCGAAGTCGTCAGACGGCAGGAAAGTTTCGATATCCGCATACCGTACCCGCCGAGCGTCAAAGCCGGCCTTCAACGTGTGCCTGCCCGAGTTATAAGTCAGGTTATCGGTGAACTGCATCGTATGTGACTGCGACTGCCCGGTCTTATCTCTTCCGATCGGCGTAAAGCCGGTTCCCGCGCTGAAGTTAAATGTCGGAAAGGCATGGGTTGTGGGGTGCTGGCTGATATTCACGCCGCTCAGATGAAGCTGGTCGAGCGCCGCCGCTCCTTCGATGGGAAATCCCGTAGTGGTAAGCACGTTGGTGAAGCCAAACCTGAATTCGTTCACCACGTGAGAGTTGAACGTATAAGTATGCGAAACCAGCAGGCTCCGATTGTGTACGCTGTCCGAATCGTCCGGCAACAGCGGATTCGCATAGTCTTCCGTAATATTCTTGCGGCTGAATCGCGCATAAATCTGTTGCTTGGAGGAGATCGTATCGTCGATGCGAATGTCCGCACCATCCGTTCTTGCCGGCGTCGATTGAAAGTTCTCGTAGTTATAGTTCGATTGTCCTGCGACGTTGGGCAGTGGGTAATAGGTGAGCAATGCCGTCGCCGTTGGATTGATACTACCCAGCGCGATCATCGGACCTCCTAGCGCGGTCAGATCGCCATTGCGTTCTGCCTGCGTGGGTACCAGAAACTGCTCCGCCACCGCTGTCGAACGGCGATTCCCCTCGTAGTCCACAAAAAAGAACGTCTTGTTCCGTAGATCGAGGAGGTGGGGAATCACCACCGGGCCGCCGAGCGATCCTCCAAAGGTATTGAAATGTTTCGGAGCCTTCCCGCTGAACCCGTACGGGTCGGCATCGAGAGCGTCGTTTTGAAAATATTCGAAGAGGCTGCCGTGAAAATTGTTGGTGCCAGCCTTGGTCGTAAACGTCACGTCCCCCACCTGCGAAAATTCCGCGCTGTTGTTGAATGACGTGATCTTCACCGCCGCAATGCCTTCCTGCGACGGATACGCATCCGCAAGAGCGCCATTCTGCCTGACATTGCTCGTTGAGATGCCGTCCACCGAATAATTCACCATCGACGCGCTTGCCCCGCCGAGAGCGATATTGCCGGAACTATCCTGCTGCACGTTGGCAGAAATCTCCAGTGAGCCCAGGGGGCTTGTGGTGGTTGCGCGGTTATTCAAAGGCAGCTCGGTAATCTGAGCATTATTTTTGGAGTCGCTGAGCGTGGCGTCTTCCGTGTTGATTTGATTCGACCCCGCCGAAACCACGACTTCCGTAGTCTGAAGCGCCACGGTAAGATTCACCGGGATGCGAAGCGCCTGTCTGGCATCCAGTTGCGCATCGGAGACCACCGCTTTAGCGAAGCCTGCGTGCTCGACGGTGATCGAATAGTGGCCGGGCTGCAGATTGTCCACCAGAAAATCTCCTGCGTCGCTCGTGATCGTCTGACGGCTCATCGCCTGGTCCAGTGATTGGACCGCCACGGTGGCTCCAGGGATCACCGCGCCCGAGTCATCCTGCACAGTTCCGCGGATACTTCCGAATGTCGATTGTGCGTGCGCGCTCCATCCGCTGGCCACAAGCAGCAGTCCAAGAAAAAACAGCTTGCGCCAGGAATGCCGCCGGACGCGGACATCAGTCGAAGGCTCCGGTTGGCGTTGTATGCCTTTGCTCTCTTCTGCGAGTAGCACAACACGCTTGAGTTCAAGGAGCAGTACCGTATGAGCTACAAGAGATGAAGAAGCGACGTAGGATTTGTGGGAAGTGGACATGAAAATTCTTTCGCCTCCCCGGGAGACTCCCGGTTACTTCCCAGCAGACACGCAAAGGCATATGGCCCGGTCAAAGATTTCATAAAGAATACATAGCCTTATATCTTCCTTACGCACTTAACTTTTCTGGAATCAGCCTTGAAGTGGCGGGTGCCCGACAGCGAAAAGCGTTCGCAGTTCCATCCGGCGACCCACCATCGCAACCTGGAACCCTGCCGCACCGTCTATGCCGGCAGAAGCACGATCGGGAACCGATTCTGGACCCATTCCGTAGAATCTCTTTGAGGTACAGGTTATGTCCGAAACCTGGTCGTTTCGCCGGCTCTCCTTCATCGCAACTGCGCTCGTCTGTCTTATAGCTGGCGTGGCTGGAACATCTGCTATCGCTCGCGGCTACCAGCAGAGCGAACAGGCGAAATCGTCCGAGCCTGGCACGCCTGGTATGGCGCATATGGCGGGACACATGTACATGACGGCCCTCACGCCTCTCAAGCCCGGCGATCAACAGAAGGCTGACGCCGTCGCAGCCGCCGCGAAGACCGCGATGGCTCCCTATCAGGATTACCGCAAGGCCCTTGCCGACGGCTATGAAATCTTTCTCCCCAACGTTCCACAGGCCCAGTATCACTTTACGAGGCACGATTACGGCTTTGAGGCGCGGTCGCATTTCAATCCGCTCAAGCCCACATCGCTCCTATACA
>Ga0210398_10000152_pt1 | contig 86691 bp, 71 predicted proteins | sample IncBWC4OmetaG_FD_161047 | JGI IMG/M metagenome (GOLD analysis project Ga0210398, IMG submission 161047) | Forest soil microbial communities from Barre Woods Harvard Forest LTER site, Petersham, Massachusetts, United States - Inc-BW-C-4-O | ecosystem: Environmental > Terrestrial > Soil >... | reverse complement strand
CCCGGACCACCGGGACCTCCAGTACGGGGAGCGCCGGAGCGTGGCCCAGATGATGTTGGCGCTCCACCTTCGGGAGCGCGATGGGGTGTTGTTTCGTCAGCCATGGTGTTTCCTATCCTTCATATTCGAACGATTTTCTTTAACTCTTCAAAAACGAATTTGTCTCATTCTTCAAGCCAGCGCGATTCGGGATCAGCCTGTCGCAGAGGCCTTCTTGAATTTCCCTGCAACCGAATCCTAGGCGTTGGCCGGAGCTGTTTCGATTGATTCGGCGATCTCGACCGGAGCTTCGACCGCGTTGGCAGCCTCAACTGGAGCAGCAACCGGAACCGCAGTCGGCTGCGCACTCAGCTTCTTGCGCGTGGCGCGGATGGCCTTGATCTTGTCGATGCGCTTCTGCTCTTCGTCCATGCGCACGGTGATGAACTTGATTACCGGCTCTGAGACGCGGAGACGGCGCTCGAGTTCGTGCACCAGCTTGCCGTCAGCATCGATGGTGAGCAGCACGTAGTTGCCGTCGTTGAACTTGCGCACTGTGTATGCGAGCTTGCGGCGGCCAAGCTTCTCAGTGGAGCGGAGCGTGCCGCCGCCATGAGTGATCGTCTGCTCAAAGCCGGCGATCAGCTTGTCCAAGTCTGCGTCCTCGATGTCAGGACGAACGATAAACATTACTTCATAGAAACGATCCATGCTCTGCTTCTCTTTTCTTTGGGCACAGCGGCGATTTGTCACCGTGACCAAAACTAATTTTTCTGCGGCTCCACTTCCGCCGATTACTTACTCCGCCGGACCGTTTTCCCGACGGTTGAACTCATTCATCGCGGCGCTGATTCCCTTGGCCACGACCACCTCTACTGCTCGCGCCACACGGTCGAGAATCTCGTCGAGCGTGGCTAAATCCGTTTTCCGCAGCGGAGTCAGCAAGTAATCCTTGCCGCGACGGAATGCGTCTTCAGGTCCCGCATCGGGTCCGATCCCGATCCGGATGCGCGCCCAATCGTCCGAGCGCAAGGCTCCGGAAATGGATCGCGCTCCGTTGTGCCCTGCGGCGCTGCCGCGTTCTCTCACGCGAAGAACGCCCAAGGGTAAATCCAATTCGTCGTACAAAACCAGCAAGTCGCGAGCCGGATCGATCTGAAACTCAGCGACCAATGCCGAGACGGAAAGACCGCTGAGGTTCATGAAGGTCTCGGGTTTAGCCAGGATCACTTCACGTCCGGCGATTTGAATCTTTGCCGTCAGTGCGCGACAACGGCGATTCGCCACGGCCACGCGGTTCTGATCGGCGATGCGGTCGACTGCAAGAAACCCGGCGTTGTGCGGTGTGAACTGGTACTCGATGCCCGGATTGCCGAGCCCAACCACCAGAAACACGCCGCGAGACGGCAACTCACGATTCTCGCCATCTGTTGCAGTCGCCAAAGCTTATTTCTTAGCGCCCTTCTCGGCAGACGCCGCGTCTGTAGTCTCTGTCTTACCCTTCTTGACAACCTCCGGCTCGGCAGGCGCGGCTGCCACCACAGCCTCGACTACAGGCTCGACCTCTTCCTTGATGGCAACCACGTGTGCGACCGTCGTGTCTTCGTCGGTCAGGAACTTGAGCTTGTCGGAATGCGGCAAGTCGGACACGCGCAGCACATCGCCAATCGACATCTGCGTCACATCGAGATCGATGTGACTGGGAATATCGCCGGGCAGGCACTCGATCTCCACTTCGCGCAGCACCTGATCCAGAATACCGCCCTGCGTCTTCACGCCAATCGGCGCGCCAACGAGTTGGATCGGAACCTCGACACGCATAGCCTTGTCGAGAGCAATGCGCTTCAGGTCGATGTGCATCAACGTGCCCTTGATTGGCTCATACTGCCAGTCGACGATCATGGCCTTGGTTTTTGCTGTCGAGCCGTTGATCTCTAGATCGAAAATCGAGTTGTGGCCGGTATCCGAGTGCAGAATCTTCTGGATCTGCTTGGGATCGACCTCGATCGCGATGGCGGGCTCCGCGGCGCCATAAACTACAGCTGGAATCTTGCCCTTCACACGCACGCGGCGGGCGGCATTCTTGCTGAACTTGCCCTCGCGGGGCGTGGCAGCGACGACTTCCTGGCTAATCATTTTCCTCTTCCTTCGGGCACGGTGAAGCAGGCATTAGGGAACAGGGATTAGGGATTCGTCCTGACACAAGCCCCATCCGCCATTCACTTGATTCCTGTTCCTGACCGCTCCCTTTTCTTGAACCCTTCGGTTCGGTTTATTCCGTTGGCTTAAGCCACGGCTCAAAATTAATTCCTAATCCCTGCATTTAATTGAATAACGAGCTCACGCTCGTCTCCATGTGGATGCTCTCGATGGTCGCGGCCAGTAACCCCGCCACCGACCGCACTTTGATCTTTACCACCTTCTGCGCTGCTTCGCACAGTGGGATGGAGTCGGTCACGACCAGTTCTTCGAGCCTGGAGTTGGCGATCCGCTCGACAGCCGGTCCGGAGAGTACCGGATGCGAAGCACATGCGTACACCTTGGTTGCGCCCTGTCCCAGAAGCGCATCCACCGTTTTCACTAGCGTGCCGGCGGTATCGACGATATCGTCGATGATGAGGCATGTGCGGCCCTGCACATCGCCGATCACGTTCATCACTTCCGTCACGTTCAGGTCCGTACGGCGCTTGTCCACAATTGCCAATGGAGCCCCCATCTTGGTCGCGAAAAAGCGCGCGCGTTCCACGCCTCCTGCATCCGGCGAAACCACGACCAGGTTCGGCAGATTCAACTCCCGGAAGTAGCTCACCATCACCGGGCTGGCGAACATGTGATCCACCGGGATATTAAAGAATCCCTGAATTTGGGCCGCGTGAAGATCCATAAACAGGGCGCGGTTCGCCCCGGCCGTAGTCAACAGATCGGCAATCAACTTCGATGAAATTGCCACGCGCGGCCGATCCTTGCGGTCCTGCCGGGCATAGCCGTAATACGGAACAACAACGGTAATGCGACCGGCCGATGCGCGCTTGAGCGCGTCAATCATAATCAGCAGTTCGACCAAGTGCTGGTCCACCGGATTGCAGGTGGGTTGCACCACGAAGACATCTGCTCCGCGGACATTTTCGAGCAGTTGAAAGTAAACTTCGCCGTCGGCAAAGCGCTGCATTTTTGTCTCGCCGAGTGCGATGCCGATGTGTTTGCAGATCTCCTGCGACAACACGCGATTGGCCGAACCGGAAAATATCTTGAAGCGCTTATCGTCACTGTGCGAGCGAGCCCGCTTCTTTTCCCCCTGCGTCCTCGTGTCTGCTGTCGCCTTGGTATCTGCATGAACCTGAGGCCGTGATCCGCTAGTTCCATGATCAGTATTTGCCGCGAGCCCGATTGCCTCCGTGGTCACTGCTTCCATCACCGTTTCGTTCTTCACAAGATTCTCCCAAGCTGGTTGGCTGTGGTTGTCCTGCACAAGTGTCGTCTGGCATTCGTGCTGCCAGGGCTTCGGTTCGCCGAAGAAGTTAACTCCGACGATGCAACATTATGGCTGGGCGACTAGGATTCGAACCTAGACAAAGTGCTCCAAAGGCACTTGACCTACCGTTAGTCGATCGCCCAGTGATACCGCCTGTGGACTACTTTGGAGCGGTTGAATCCTTCGCTTCCATCAACATCGTGCGCCAATAAAGGCCGCGCGGCAAGGTTTCCGTCTGCAGTGATCGGGTCCCAAGCTGAGTGAGTCGCCTTACCGCTGCCGCCGCGGCTTCCGGGGTCCGGTAAAGGCCGAAAAGCGCCGACCCGGAGCCAGAAAGCCCCGCACAGAGAGCCGCATGCCCCGGATGACTGAGGGCCGCAAGTTCACGCTTGACTTTACCGAGGGAGGGATTCTGAGGGAAGACAACTTCTTCGAAGTCGTTTTCAATCCCGGTTCGGACAAGCGCGAGAAGCGAATCGTTCACCCCAGCGAGCAATTTCGCAGGAGCTCCCGAATTCTCGGCCAGATCTTCTAAGAAGACACCGGAGGAGTGCGGTTCGCACAATGCAGATGCGAGAACCCGACTCAACCTTTTAAGTCTATCGGATGGTTGTCGCAGGGTCAATGCCGGATTCAGCGAGAGCTTGGGAATAGGACCAGAAGGCTCAATGTGCCGCGCATCCCAGTCCCGAAAAGCTTGTGGCGTCGAGATGCCGACATCCGGCAGCGCAAGAACACACGGGGTGGGGGGCAGGTCAGGCAGCGGATAGACTTCCTCTCCGCGGCCGATGCCCAGAACCGCTCCGCCAATAAGGAAGAGCGGGACATCGGAGCCGACTTCGGCGGCGATACGAAGCTTTTCAGGTCCGGGCAGAGGAGCGATATCGTGCCCGCCAAGTTCCCGTTCGAGTCCAATGAGGGCCGCAACCGCATTTGCGGAGCCAGCCGCAAGTCCGCCTTGTACCGGAAGCCGTTTGTCTATGTAGATATGAACGTCAGCGGTGATTTTCAGAGCATTCAGGACGAGATTCACAGACTTGAAGGCGGTATTCCGTTCGTCGGTGGGTACGCGAGCGTCATTGCTGGTGATCGTGATAGAGGCTTTCTCAGCGGGGCGTGCCTCGACCATAACCAGATCGTGCGCCGCAAGTGTCTGGTAGAGGGTGGTGAGAGCGTGGAATCCGTCCGGTCGAGTGGGGCCGATGGCAAGGCCGAGGTTGATCTTGGAAAACGAGCGAACGGTCGTGGGCATGTCTGCTTCAATTGTAGTCAGGCCGTCTGGTCTTCATCGGCAAGCAGGGACAACCGTGATACAAATTCCTTGATTCTCTCATTTCAAGCTAGACTACCTCGTACCATGATGCGAACCATTGCGCTCGCTGCACTTGTCTGCCTCTCCACTCTCCCCGCCGTGCGCGCCCAGGATGCCGCTCCCGACGACGCCAACAACAATGCGGTCGCAATAGCCCATGAGCAGCCAGTCCGTACAAAACACGCGATGGTGGTTAGTGTTCATCATCTGGCGTCCGACGCGGGAGTAGGGATTCTGAAAGATGGCGGCAATGCGGTGGACGCCGCCGTGGCTACCGGATTTGCGCTGGCCGTTGTGTACCCGGTTGCGGGTAACCTGGGTGGCGGCGGCTTCATGCTCATCCACCTCGGCACCGGCAAGTCGATGTTTATCGACTACCGCGAGCGCGCGCCTTTGGCCGCGACCGCCAACATGTATCTGGACGCAAAAGGGAACGTTATTCCGGATGCCAGCATCACCGGATACAAGGCGATTGGCGTACCGGGCTCCGTCGCCGGGATGGTCCATGCCGAGAAGAAATACGGCAAGTTGACACTCGGTAAGGTAATGGCCCCGGCGATACGGCTCGCCAGCCTGGGCTTTGTATTGACGGAAGAGGAAGCTGCGGAGCTGCACGACGAAACTCTGAGCATGTTTCCCGAGTCGAAGCGGATATTTCAACGGGACGGCAATTTCTACAAGGCTGGAGAAACCTTCCGGCAGCCCGAGCTGGCGGCAACGCTGAAGACAATCGCGACGGATCCCGATAATTTCTACCACGGCCACATCGCCAAAGAGCTCGCCGCAGATGTGCAAAAGGGCGGCGGCATCATCACCACCGAAGACCTCGCCCGCTACTCTGTCAAGGAACGCGAGCCGGTGACCGGCACCTACAAGGACTACACCATCATCAGCGCGCCGCCGCCGTCTTCCGGCGGCATTGCTCTCATCGAGACGCTGAACATTCTCGAGGGGTACAACCTGAGCCGGTGGAAGGACCGTACTCCCGACGAGATGCACCTGGTGGTCGAGGCGTACCGCCGCGCCTACATGGATCGCACCGACTACCTGGGCGATCCCGACTATGTGAAGATTCCCATCGAGCAGCTCATCGACAAGAAGTACGCTGCCGCGTGGCGCACCAGCATTGTCGCGGAGCAGGCCACGCCGTCAAAAGACCTCAAGCGCCCTGCGGGATTCATCCCGCCGCCTCCAACCATGAACGACGTGCGCCACGAGTCGACCCAGACCACGCACTACTCGGTCGTCGACGCAGACGGTAACGCCGTCGCCGTCACCACTACCCTCAACAACGGATTCGGCTCCGCCGTCACCGCCACGGGCCTGGGCTTTCTCCTCAACGATGAGATGGACGACTTCGCATCGAAGCTTGGCGTTCCCAACATGTACGGACTCATCCAAGGTCCCGCCAATACCATCGCTCCTGGCAAGCGCCCGCTCTCCGCCATGACGCCGACTATCGTGCTCAAGGATGACAAGGTCCGCCTCGTGCTCGGCTCACCCGGCGGCGGCCGCATCATCACCACTGTGGCGAATATCTTTCTCAGCGTTGCCGATGAGGGCCTGAACATCCAGCAGGCGGTGGACGCCCCGCGTTTTCACCATCAGTATCTGCCGGACATTTTGTTCATGGAGCCAGGTTTCTCCGATGCGACCATCGAGGGCCTGCGCGCCCTTGGCTACCAGCTTAAGATCGGCGGCCATTGGAGCGACGGAGAGTGTATCGCGGTAGATCCCACAACTGGAGAACTCGAGGGCGGACAGGACCATCGTCATCATTTTGGTAAGGCGGCAGGTTATTGAATCCCCGCGCTTGTCACGAAGGGCATCCTCGTCAGCGGTAATGAGAAGATAAAGACGGAGGAGTTTCCCCAGGTCTCATTTCATGCTGAAGGTTATCTCGTCGCACGTTTTTCTTCGCAACCGCCTGCATCCAGGCCTCCTCGACACTTTTCGGAAATCCGGAGCGCAGGGGGTCGAGCTTTTTGCCGCACGTCAGCACTTCGACTACACCAATCGCGCTGAGGTTCGCGATCTTGCGGACTGGTTTCGGTCGAATCCAGCTGAGGCATTTTCGTTGCACGCGCCGCTCTACTCTGATCTCGAAATGGGGCGCAGTGGCTCGCCCATCGTGAACGTCATTCATCCTGAGAAGGGCCGGCGCATCGATGCCATGGACGAAATCAAGCGCGCTCTCGAAGTGGCCGAGCAGATTCCTTTCCGATTCCTCGTCGTTCATCTAGGAGATCGGGAGGACACATGGAGTCCGCGAGCGCTGGAGTTTTCGATGACGGCGCTAGAGCATCTGCGCGCCTTTGCCAACCCCTTGGGTGTGAAGCTGCTGGTTGAGAATCTGCAGAACGAGGTCACTCACCCTACCAATATCCTTGAGATTCTCAATACCGGACACTTCAAGGATATCGGCGTATGCCTGGACGTTGGCCACGCGCATCTAATCGATGGCGTCATGCCGGCGTTGGCCGAGTTGAAGGATCGCATTCACTCTTCACACCTACACGACAATAAAGGTGACAGGGATTCGCACCTTTGGCCCGGTGACGGCGCGATTGCATGGGACGAGACACTGGAAGGATTGAAGAAAGCACCGCAGGCTCCCGCGGGCGTTCTCGAAATCCATTACGGTTTAGAAGATACGCCGGAGACAGTAGCCCAAAAGGCAGCCAAAATCTTCGAAAGATTCTAGAGATAAGTATGACAGAAGAGACAAAGACTGAATTTGTAACCGGCACAGCGACAGAAACAAAACCCGTTACGACCATCGCAAAAATTGGCGAGTTCGAAGGCCGGAGCGTCACCCTTCGCGGGTGGCTCTACAATCTGCGCGAGAGCGGCAAGCTGTTGTTTCCCATATTTAGGGATGGCAGCGGGACCATTCAGGGCATTGTTCCCAGAGCCGCAGTTCCACCTGAAGTCTTCGAAACCGTCAAGGGACTCACCCAGGAGTCAAGCGTTATTGTTAGCGGCAAGGTGCGGGCCGACAAACGTGCTCCTGGCGGTTACGAATTGGATGTTGAAGGCGTGGAGGTCATCCAGCGTGTGCCTGAGGACACTCCGTTTCCCATCTCGCTCAAGGAACACGGTACCGATTTCCTGATGGAGCACCGCCATCTGTGGATTCGTACACCCAGGCAGGCGGCGATCCTGAGAATTCGCGCGGAAATCATCAAGGCCGCTCGTGACTTCTTCGACGACCGTGGATTCGTCCTTACCGATCCGCCCATCCTGACCCCAGCAGCCTGCGAAGGCACCAGCACGCTCTTTCCCGTCGACTATTTCGGCGACGAAGCTTATCTGACGCAGAGCGGCCAGCTCTATATCGAAAGCACGGCGCTGGCGCTGGGGAAGGTCTATTCCTTCGGTCCCACGTTTCGCGCCGAGAAGTCGAAGACCCGCCGGCACCTCACCGAATTCTGGATGGTTGAGCCGGAAGTCGCCTACTGCGATCTCGACGGGCTCATGGAGCTTGCCGAGCAGTTCCTCAGCTTCATCGTTGACCGGGTCTTGACTCGTCGCGCCCCCGATCTGAAGGTCATTGGGCGCGACGCATCGAAGCTTGAATCCATCAAAGCGCCCTTCCCGCGCCTGCGTTATGACGACGCTGTCGCGATGCTCAACGACGCGCACGCCAAAGGTCTGCTGGACCATTCTTTCGAATATGGCAACGACTTCGGATCGCCGGATGAGACCTACATCTCATCCCAGTTCGACCGGCCGGTGATGGTACATCGCTATCCCGCGGGAGTGAAGGCCTTTTACATGGAGCCCGACCCGGAGAATGCGAAATATGCCCTATGCGTAGACGTACTTGCGCCCGAGGGTTACGGTGAGATCATCGGGGGCTCCCAGCGCATCGCCTCGTTCGATCTGCTGAAGAGGCGCATCGAGGAACACCAGTTGCCGATCGATGCCTTCAAGTGGTATCTCGACTTGCGCCGCTACGGCTCGGTCCCTCACTCCGGCTTCGGCATGGGCATAGAGCGCGCGGTCGCATGGATCTGCGGCCTGGAGCATGTGCGCGAAACGATTCCGTTCGCTCGTACGCTGAACCGGATGTATCCGTGATGAGCAGGGAATCGGCAAAGGGATGGGAAGTCTGGTATGTCAAAGTAAGCACATTGATTCTCGAAAAGGCCGCAGCAAAAATTCTCTAGACAATGAAAAAACTCCGCGTAGGCGTTCTCTTTGGCGGCCGCAGCGGCGAGCATGAGGTTTCGCTGCTCTCCGCGGCATCGGTTCTGAAGGCTATTGACCGCAAGAAATATGAAGTCACCTCCATCGGCATCACCAAGGAAGGCCGCTGGGTCACGGCCACCGATGCCCAGCGGCTGCTCGCCGGCGAAACCGCTCCAGCCAGCAGCAGGCTACGTGCTGGCGATCCGGAGGCCACAGCTCCAGCTGCCGTACTCGCGCGCGGCGAGTCGGTGATCGTTCCGCCTGTCCCCTCGGAAACCAAGACGGGCGCACTGATCCCCTTTGAGACCGACGCCCGGACAGTGGACATCCAGGCAGGCGCCGCCGGCCCCGGAACTTCCAGTTCTGTTCTGAGCCTGGACGTGATCTTGCCGGTCCTTCACGGGACGTTCGGCGAGGATGGGACCATCCAGGGACTCTTCGAACTGGCGGGGATCGCGTACGTCGGATCGGGAGTGTTGGGATCGGCGACGGGCATGGACAAGGACGTGATGAAGCGCCTCTTCGCTGCTGCGAAACTGCCTATCCCGAAGCACGTCTCCTTCCTCCGCGCCGATTGGGAAGCCGGTCACAGGAAGACCATCGCCAAAGTCGAGGCCGCCCTCCGCTACCCAGTCTTCGTTAAGCCCGCAAACCTCGGCTCATCGGTAGGAATCACCAAGGCCCACGACCGCAAAGAACTCGGCCCCGCCATCGATCTCGCCGCCAGCTACGACCGCAAGATCGTCGTCGAGCAGGGGGTGGGGGGCAAGGGAGGCAAGGCCCGCGAGCTTGAGGTAGCCGTTCTCGGCAACGACCATCCAGAGGCTTCGGTCGTGGGTGAGATCGTCCCCAGCAAGGAGTTCTACGACTACGAGGCCAAGTATCTGAGCGAAGGCTCCGACCTCATCATTCCGGCGAAGCTCACCAAGGCGCAGACGAAGCGGGTCCAGCAGATGGCTATCGCTGCCTTCCGCGCGTGTGACTGCTCTGGTCTGGCCCGGGTGGATTTCCTGATGGAGCCGACATCAAGCTCCGGTAAGGCTGGGCGCATCTATCTGAATGAGATCAACACTATGCCCGGGTTTACGTCTATCAGCATGTACCCCAAGCTGTGGGCGGCGTCGGGTGTCGCGTATCCTGAGCTTATCGACCGGCTGATCGCGCTTGCTCTCGAACGTCGCGCAGAGAAGGATCGCACCGGCTACAGCCGGTGAGGAACTTAGCGCGGTGGCATGGTGTCAGAAGTAAGTGGAGAGGTTTGCGCCACAGCAGCCCGAAAGGAACGATAGCCGCCGATGACCCTGCTCGATGCTCCCCAATTCAACGTTCGCCGCGAGCGACGCAACCGCAATCTCCTGCTCACAGGGGTCGTTGTCTTACTAGTCGCAGCCATCGCAGTCGTCTCCTGGGCTGCCGAACTTCCGTGGCAGGTGTGGCACTGGCCCTCGGACCATCGGGTCAACCAGTTCCTCAGTACGGTCGAGTCGGGCGACTTGCAGAAGGCCTATGGACTGTGGAACAACGATCCCAGCTGGCAGCAGCATCCCGACCAGTACAAGGCTTACAGCTTCACCGACTTCCAGAAGGACTGGGGTTCGGGCAGCGACTACGGAGTGATCAAGTCGCACTCGATCATCGTGTCTCACAGGGTCGGCAACGGCATCGTGATGGGCGTAAACATCAACGGTGGCAAGACACCGATCTTCCTGCGCGTGGACAATAAGGCCAAGACGATCGGATTCTCACCTGTCGAATTGTATCTCGGACCGTAGCATGCCTCTTTCTCAACCATCCTGAGCTTATGGCTTGGCGATCGCGGCTAATGTCTTCTCCAGACTTGCCTCGTCGCCGACATTCAGGCAGACCTGGCTGCGGTCGATCTGGCGCATAAGGCCGCAGAGCACTTTGCCCGGACCAACTTCGATAAATTGACTTGGCTGCTCATCGATGAGCAGGCGCATGGACTCGACCCAGCGTACGGCCCCCGTCACCTGGCGGATAAGGGCGTCGCGGAGTTGATCGGCCTCGCTGACCAGGGCGGCGTCGACGTTCACGGCAACCGGCACGGCTGGCGGGGCGAAGGCCAGCGCACTGAGCAGTTCGGCGAGGCGGTCCTGGGCGGGCTGCATCAGTGCGCAATGGAATGGGGCGCTCACGGCCAGCATCACGACCTTCTTCGCGCCGCGATTGCGGCATAGCGCTGCAGCGCGTTCGACAGGAGCTGCGTCTCCCGAGATGACGGTTTGCTCTGGGGAATTGAAGTTTGCCGGGGAGACCACCCCTCCCGTCTCGGCGGCGGCATCGGTGCAGGCCCGGGCGGCCTCCTCGGAGGTCATACCGAGCACAGCTGCCATCGCGCCCTGTCCGGCGGGGACGGCCTGCTGCATGAACCGGCCGCGACTGCGCACGGTGCGGACCGCGTCGGCGAAGGAGAGGACTCCCGCCGCGACATTGGCCGAATACTCGCCAAGTGAGTGGCCGGCGACGTAGCTGGGCGTCACGCCCTTCTCGGCCAGCACCCGCTGAGCGGCGATCGAGACCGTGAAGATGGCGGGCTGGGTGAACTCGGTCAGCTTAAGCTGGTCTTCAGGCCCATTGAAGCATAGGTCGGAGAGGGCTAAACCCAAGGCGTCGTCGGCCTCCTCGAAGGCGCGGCGGGCGATGGGATATCGGTCGAAGAGATCGCGGCCCATGCCGACCGATTGAGAGCCTTGTCCGGGAAAGAGGAAGGCTATTTTGTGGGTATTCATGGCAGAGGTATTTCAAATGATCCGGCAGGAAGGCGCAAGCTGTGATTCCGTTGAGTCAGTCCGCCTACAGGGACCCCACCCCCCCCACCCCTTGTTTTCGTTACCGATTCTGTAATCGTTTGATACAAATCGGTTTAAGGGATACGTCGGTGCTACCTACTAGTAAATAAATGACTTATTCGTTCCTACATGATTCTAAAAGTGTTGCTCGATGATATTGCACTGATCTCAGGGCGGTGGTTCAGGCTCGGCTGTAACCGTCTGATTCTATTTGCTGCACCTGAGACCGTTTGATTCTAAATGGGTTGCGCAAGATACTTCGCAGCAGACGAAAGGCCCGGCTGCAAATGGCGGCCGGGCCTTCTAGTCTCTATTTCTATTATAGCGGGTTGGGGGAAATTCTCGGCCAAGGATTCTGAATGAACGTGGTCAAAATGGTGCCTCCTCTGCAACATCCCCTAGGCAGGAGCGTATGCGGTCACGCAGAAGACACTCATTTAGCGCGACCAAGTCTGGCTTTCTTGTCCGCAATTACAATCGGGATGGAGAAGCATGATGTCACAGCTCAGTCGAACCGGGGTTTCCCTTGATGAGGACCTGCTAAGGGAGTTTGATCGGCTGATAACCAAGCGCGGCTATCAGAACCGCTCTGAGGCGATCCGCGACCTCATTCGTGAAGCTCTATTGACGGAGACTATCGATTCAAACAAGCCGGTGGTCGGCACGCTAACGCTGGTATACGACCATCATGTCCCGAATCTCTCGGAGAAGTTGACTGCGACTCAGCATTCCGCCGGCGCAACGGTACTGGCAGCAACACATGTCCATCTGGACCACCACTACTGCCTGGAGGTCATCATCATGAAGGGGCGGAGCAAGGAGATCCAGGGAATCGCTGACCGCATGCTTGCGCTTCGCGGCGTGGAGCTGGGCAAGCTGGTCCTGACAAATTCGGGCAAAGAGCTCAAGACGGACAATCATAGCCAGCATAGCCACGCGCACTAGAAGTTGAACTTTGCTACGAGTTGCATCAGGCGAGGAGCCGCAGCGCTGACGATGTGGCCGAAGTTGGGGTCTTCGACCTGCCCGTCGACCGCTGCGGGACCGTAAAACTGTGTGTGGTTGAAGGCATTGAAGGCCTCAGCGCGAAATTCGAGGGACCTCGATTCGGTCAGACGCACATTCTTTTGCAGGGTTATATCGAAGTTATTAATCCCTGGTCCGTAGAAGATACGGCGTTTGGCATTGCCCAATTGACCGAGATTCTCTTCCGGGAACAACGAGGTATTGAAGGCCGGTTTTCCGTTACGGCCGTTCGTATTGATTTTGAGCGGCCCGGGCAGATATTGCGGAGTATCGAGCAGGTAGTTATTCACGCCGTTGCCCAGAGTACCCAGCAGGGAATTGTCGGAATTGTCATAAAGTGTGACAGGAAAGCCGGTGGCGAAGCGTGTTGTTCCGGAGAAAGTCCAATCGGTGGTCAGGCGATTGGTCCTCTGGAACATTTTCTCGACGGGTAGAGCGAGTGTGTAACTGGCAATGAATGTATGCTTCTGATCCCATGCCGAGATTGTTCGGCTCTGTCTCGGGTTGATCGGGTTGAGTTGCTCACCTATGTTGGAGCCCTGATCGATGGACTTCGCGTAGGCGTAGCTCAGCAGGAACTGTGAGACGTTGTGACGATAACGCAGGGTGGTTTCGAGGGCGTTGTAGTTGGAGTTGGCCATCGATCTGTCCTCAGTGTTTTCGCCGTAGTTTTCGCCTGTCCCGACAAGTGGGCCGTAGTTGTTTTGTCCGCTGCGGGTCCCGTTGATGGTTTGGCCGGCGCTGTTGGTATAGGTGTTGTCTTCACCGAAGGGGCCGCAGCCTGGCAAGCTGAGGCACAGTGCAGGGTTGCTGAGATTCACCGAAGCAACTGCGAGAATGCGGTGCCCCTGGTTGCCCACATAGCTCACGGTCAGCACTGTGCTCGAGGTGATTTGCCGCTGAATCGAGAACATATAGTTGTCGATGTAAGGCACGCGATTGCGGTAATAGAAGAACGGGTCTGCAGCGAGGGGCGCGAAATTGGCCCAGTTAATAGATCTGTCCGGACTGGACGCGGAGACATTGTGTGGAGGAAAGGCAAATGGGAATCGCTGTCCGTTATTGACACCGCTGGCGGCCGTAATGAACGGCGTTGCGAATAGCGGGGGCGCCGGGCTCAGGTAGTTGTATCCAAAGGGCGGCACGGAGTACATGATGCCTGCCAGTAATCCCGGAAACTCGGTGTAAAAGATGCCGTAGCTGGCTCGAATGCTGCTCTGGCCGCAGCTTCCGAAGATCCTGCTCAGGAACCGCTGGTCGAAGTGCGGCGCATAGGCGAACCCGATTCTCGGGGCGAAGTTTTTGTAGTCGGTGGGCGCGAGCGTTTTTGGAATTCCAGGATCGCCGGCGACCAGCAGGCCGGGAAGCGCTCCGGGATATAGCGTGGATTTTGCTCCGGGCACCCATGTCTGTATCTGGTTGTACTTCTCCCAGAAGGGCATGATCACATCCCAGCGCAGGCCGGCGTTGATGGTGAGATCGGGCCGCGCTCGCCAGCTGTCCTGGCCGTAAAGACCCCAATAGCGGTTTCGCAGATAGAAAGGCTGACCGGAAGACTGCGTGTAGTTGCTCGGGACGCCGATCAGGAGGTCGGCATACGGATCACCAGTCTCGGTGCCGTCAATATTGAAGGTCCCGTTGAAGGTTGCGTTCGGATGCTCATTGACCTGATCGATATGGAATTGGCCGCCAATCTTCAGAGTGTGCGCGCCGATGACCCTCGAGAGCCCGTCGCTCACATAGTACGTATTGTTGATCTGTGTTCCGTTCGTGATGGGGACACCCATGACGAAAGTGGGGAAAGTCACGTTCTCCACGCCTTCAAACTGCGGCGCCTGCACAAAGATTCCCGGGGTTCCGGCACCTGTAACAAAGCCCTGGGATGCCAGACTCACGCCGAGTCCGCCCTTCGGCTGCCCGATGATGTTGGCATTGCGCAGGTATCCGAAATGAAGCTCGTTGACGGTGTTGGATCCGATCAGCTTGTTATCGCTTAGCGACAGCAGTTGCGCACGCCCGATAAACAGCGCATCGAAGCCGGGGATGCTCGCCCCGGCGACCGAGCCCGGATACGGATTGTCGAGATCATAGTCATCGATGAAGTAGTAGCCGGAGATCTGCCCCATCCGCGTGTTGGCATCGATACGCACCGATCCCTTATTGTCTCGGACCGTCTGCGCAAATGTAGATGTCGAGTACTGGCTTGCGCTGACGTTGGGAGATGGAATGTACTGCAACAGATTTTTTCCCGGAGCCGACCACGCGCTCTGCGGGATGGTTCCATTGGGAAATACGCTGGAGTAGGGCTCTCCCGACCTGACAGCATAGCCAAGCTCCTGCGTGAGCAGAGATGCGAAATAAGGACCGCCGACTGAGCCGGTAAGGTCATTGAAGATTCCATTCCGCTGGGCGACAGTCGGCACCGAGATGTAGCCGGTGGATACACCCTGGGTCGTTCCCGTTCCCTGATAGTCGGTAAAGAAGAAGACTTTGTCGCGCCGCACCGGGCCGCCGATCGGGCCGCCAATGGTGCCGCCAAACTGATTCTGCTTGAATGTCGACCGGGTCGGATCGAAGTATCCTCTGGCATCCAGATTGGTGTTGCGGAAGAACTCAAAGGCCCCACCGTGGAAGGCGTTGGTTCCCGATTTGCTGACGACGGTGACTACACCGCCGTTGTAGTTCCCGTACTCGGGATCGAAGTTGTTGGTCAGCACCCGAAACTCTTCAATCGAATCGAGGTTCGGAATGATGGAGGCGCCGCCATTCATGTGCTCCTGCACATCGATTCCGTTGACCAGGAAGCCGTTCGACGATTCGCGCTGTCCATTGATCGACAGGTTGCCGGGATTCAGATCCCCGGAGGGATCGAGACTCCCGGTCACGCCTGCCATGATGACGGAGCTTGGCAACAGCGTCGAGATAGGGGCCACTCCTGGCTGGATTGCCAGGAGATCGGTGTAACTCCTTCCGTTCAAGGGGAGCGAGGTCATCTGCACGCTGGACACGACCTCGCCGATATGGGTGGTGGCGGTCTCCACCTGTACCCCACTGCTACTGGTGACAATCACATCCTCCGACTGCGTGCCGACCACAAGGGCGGCATCCACTCGCAGGGCGGAATCCGTGTCGACGGTCAGGTTTGTCTTTCGTTGGGTTGCGAAGCCAGGAGCTGAAATGGTGAGTTCGTAGTGACCGACCGGAAGGTTCGGGAAGGAATAAGATCCTTGCTTGTCCGAGATGGCTCGATAGATTGACTGCTGGCTCATGTTGAGCAGCTTGAGCGCGGCCCCCGGGATCACCGCTCCGGTGGGGTCGGTGACCGTCCCGGAGATACTGCCGCCGGTGGAGGCGCGCGACGGCAAGGCTGCGAGCAGGCAGCATACGATTGTCAAACACAAGAGGTTCTTTCGGGCGAGGCCAGAGAAAGAAGGCGTTGGTGATGACACGTTTTGCATATTCGTGTTACTTCGTGGCGATAAGCTTTCCTCGTGGACCTCTCTGGTGCGATATCCAGAGTAGTACACATCTCCAATACGTGCTACGGCCGGATTTGGATTTCCCTAATTGTCTTGTCAGTGGCGCGGGCGCTTATTCGGATGTTCCCCATTTTGGAAAGGGTGTCCCTCTACCTATCCCCACCCCTCACCTGTTCTTGGTACCGATTCTGTAACACTTGATATGAATGGGTTTAGCGCGGATCGGATCTCGTAGGGGTCTAGCCGAGTGTTTGCGAACAGAGGCATTGGTTCAGCCGACCATATCCCACTGGCTTTTCTGTTCCAGAGCCTGAGATCACGCGCAGTTGGGCCTCAGGACAGGAATTGATGCGAATCAGCAGAAGCATATTCTAAGAGATGCACTTTTGCGGGGAGGAAGGCGCGTCGATTCCGAGCGAGCGAAGCGGCCCGTGTGAATTCCAATTGGTGCAGTGATGTTTTGGTGGCAGGATAGCTGGTTGGGAAAAGCGAACTAGGTTGCTCGGGTTGACATGAATGCCACCCCACAACTCGCATTACTGGCATCGTTGGTGCTGGTAAGTTGCGCAGCGCGCGGCCAGGCAACGCCGGGTGGCGCATCCATCAAGACGGCTACCGTATCCGCGCAGCCCTGGGAATACAATCTGACGATCGATGGATACATCGTGCCGGACGCGACGTCCTACATCAATCCGGTCTTCACAGCAGACCACAATTGGCTGCATCTGGAGGCGCGCTACAACTATGAGAATCTGCGGACAGGCTCGTTGTGGGTGGGGTACAACCTCGGCCGCGGCGATGTCGACGAAGGCGACAATTGGGAGTTCGACATTACGCCGATGATCGGTGGCGTTTTCGGACGAACCAACGGCATTGCACCCGGCTGCGAAGTATCGCTGAACTACAGGAAAAAGTTCGAGGCCTCGATTAACAATGAGTATGTCTTCGATACCACGAGCAAATCGGGGAACTTTTACTACGCCTGGCCACAACTCACGTATTCGCCGGTGAAATGGCTGCAAGTGGGTGGAGTGGCGCAACATACCGTGGCCTACCACACACCGCTGAGCATCCAGCGGGGATTCCTGGTGGGCTTCTCACACAAAAAGTGGGAATTTGTCACCTATGTGCTCAACCCCGGATTTGCGGGCACTACAGTAGTGCTCGAGTCCGGAGTGAGTTTTTGATCTTGCTCCGTGTCTAACTGACTCTTGCGAGCGCGGTTCAACTTACGGTCAGATAGGTCGCATAGCGCTCGTCGGTGATGGACGTGAAGGGCAGCAGCGTCAACGAACCGGATGCGGTCTCGGCCTGCCAGGCTGGCCGCCCGTTGACGGGAGTGGCGGCGAGGAGCTGCTGGCGGGTCATCTTCGGGGTTTGTTCGGTGATGGCGAAGAGAACGAGCGGTCCGCGCATCAGAGCGATGGTTTCCGGGTGCTCGGTGTCGATGGCTTCGAGGCGCATCGGCATAGGAAGTTCGAGATCAATACGGTCACCGTCCTTCCAGCGGCGGCGGAGGGTGGCGAATCCGGTGGTCACCGGAGCGGAGACGGGAGCGCCGTTGACGCGGATAACGGCAGCCGATCCGGAATCGGATGCCCAGGCGGGGATGCGCAGACGCATCGCGAAGTCGCTGGGACGCGAGGAGCGGAGGGTCATCGCAATTCGGCCTCCGATGGGATAGTCGCCGGACTGGGTGAGCGAAAGCTGCGCGCCGTCCGTGGCGGTCCACTTGAGCGTGGAGGGCAGATAAAGGTTGACATAGATGCCGGCGGGGTCGCGGAAGTAAGTGAGGATGCGGTAATCGGCGGCGACCTGCGGCAACGTACCAGAGCAGCATGGCCACCGGTCCGGATGGTAAAACTTGCTGCCGGAGAAGTTGTAATCGGAGTAATAAAAGGCGTGGCCGTCGGGCTCAAGGCGCTTTGCGCCGAGCACTGTATTGTAGAGGACGCGCTCCATGCTGTCTCCGTAGCGGCCGTTGGCGGTGGCGCGCAGCAGGTAGCGCGTGAGCTTGAAATGGGCGTAGCTGCCGCAGGGGGTCTCGAAGCTGCTGTGCGTACCGGTGAGGCTGGCATACATCTTGCCGCTGCCGGGTGCGGAGAAGCTTTCGTTTGGTCCCCAGCCGCCAGTGGCGAAGCTCTGGGTGGTGAGGATCATGTCGAAGGCATTACTGGCGGCGCGCAGGTGCTTCTGGCTGCCGTCAGTGATGTAAGCCTGCATGGCGGAGCTGAGGGAATTGCAAAAGCTGTAGGCGTGATGGCCGTCGAGGACGTTCTTGTTCTCGGAGAGCGGATCGAACCAGGTCCGGTCCAGGAGATATCGGGGCGCCATCTGGTGATAGCGCTCGCCCGCGCCGCGCTGCCACGCGAGGTAGAGATTCTCGGGCATGGTGTAGGACTCGTCCCAGGTGTAGTCGTCGGCGGTGTTGTCTCCCACCGAAGCGCGCCAGCGCCGCTGCACGTCATCACGGTCGAGGGCGGTGGGCGGAAGGTGCGGCTGGGCGGCGTCGGTGGTACGGTCGAGCAAAGAAAAGGCCTGCGGAGAATTGGCGAACTGGTGCGCGTCGATCAGGCCGATGACCATCTTGTCGTAGTCGTAGGCGGGAAAGCGGAAGTTGGTGTAGAACTTGCCGGAAATTGCGGGCGAATAGAGGTCAAGCAGGGTCTGAAGCTTGGCACGGGTGCGAGGATCGCCGGTGACGGCGTAGCCGCGAGAGAGGGCGGAGATCCACTGGCCGAAGCAATGGGCGGGAGCGAAGCCGTGGCCTCCCCCTTCGGTTTTGACGAGGGCCAGCTCGTCGTACCAGCCACCCATATCGGGACCGGGCGCAGGGAGGCCGGCACGGATGCGCCACGGCTTGAGGAGGCTGTCGTCGTTGAGGCCGAGTAGCACGGACTGGGTCTGCTCGAACTGGGTCTGGGCAAGGCCGGGCGCGAGGTCGACATCTCCGTAGCCGAATTCGCTCAGAGGGGGCGGGACTGCTTCAGTGCCGGCGAAAAGCGAAGGGCGCGAGGAAAGTGCTGCAGCGGCGAGGCCGGCGGTCAGCAGAAAAGAGCGGCGCGAGGGCATCGGGTTCTCCCATAATCAATGGTATGCCCGTGAAGGTTTCGCAGGAAAGTTATAGAAGAACCATTCGCCCAGAAATTTTTCAGCTTAGTTGCCGCGGGTGAGTTCCTCTGGATTCTTCGTCGCGTCACTGCTCAGAGTGACGTCCTAACCAGTTGGATCCAAGAGGGCATTCGTGCCGGAAATCTTTTGGGTTAATTGCCGACACTGAGGTTCGTCTGGATTCTTCGTCGCGTTGCTCCTCAGAATGACGTCGTCTTCGCTTTCTACTCGTGACGGAGAGCCTGCATGGGCTGGACGCGCGAGGCACGGCGCGCGGGGATGAATCCCGCCAGCAAAGCCACGGCGAAGAGTAGTGCCGCCGAGCCGATCAGTGTCGCCGGGTCATTCGGCTTCAGACCGAAGAGCATGGACGCGAGGAAGCGCGTAAGCAGCAGAGAGGCTCCCAGGCCAACCGCGACCCCGATGACCGCGAGCCAGGAGGCTTCGCGAAGAACCATGGTGAGTATCTGGCGCGCCTGCGCGCCGAGAGCGAGACGGATGCCGATCTCATTGGTGCGCTGCGCCACGGTGTAGGCCGTGATGCCGTAGATGCCGATCGAGGCAAGCGTCAGGGCAAGGATGCCGAAGCCCGCTGTGAGGTCCGCGAAGATGCGCTCCTGCTGGATAGTTTCGTCGATCTGTTGAACCTGGGTCCGGACGTCGATGAGAGGCAGGTCTTTGTCGATGGATTGAACGACCGCTCGCGCCGCGGCTGCGATGCTCTCCGGCTTCATGCGCGTCTGCACTTCGTAGGTCATGTCCATCGGCCGAATCCGCTGCCGATAGGGTTCATAGAAGGTAGGGGGCGCGTCGCGGCGCAAGCTATCGTATTTGGCATCAGCGGATACGCCGACGATCTGGACCACCGGATCCTTTTCCCCGGTGGTGAAGGTCTTTCCTATGGGGTTGGTGTCGGGGAAGTACTTGCGGACCAGCGCCTGATTCACGACGGCAACCCGGAGCGAGGTCTCAGTGTCGGTTTCGGCAAAGCCGCGGCCGGCAACAATGGGGATAGCCATAGTCTCGAAAAAAGTCGAGCCGACAATGTTGACGAAGGCGGTTGGCTTTTTGATGGAAACACTCTGGCCAACCGGAAGGAAGTGGTCGTTGGACATGCTGTTGGCGATCAGCGGCTCGCTGGACAACGTGACCGCAGTCACCCCTGGGATGGTGGCCAGCTTCTGTTCAATCTGGCGATACAAGGCGACATCCTTCTGCGCGGGGTAGCGCGATTCTGGCGGGTCGATTTCGAATAGCAGGAGGCGTTCGGGCCGAAAGCCGGGGTCAACCGCCTGCAGATTGGCTAGCGTCCGCACGAAAAGGAAGGCGCCGACCACCAGCAGCGTGGAGAGCGCGACCTGGAAGGCGACGATGGCTTTGCCGGCGAATCCCTTGCGGCGATGGGTCGCGGTCAAGGCGTTGTCCTTAAGGCCGGAGTTGACTTGGGTGCGCGTGGCTTGCCATGCCGGAGCGACTCCGAAGAGCAGTCCGGTCACGATGGAGATGGCGGCTGTGAAGGCGAAGACGCGCCAGTCGAACCGGGCAACAAATGGGCCGGGCTCCCAGGAGTTGGAAAGCAGGTGGGGGATGGCGTTGCGAGCGAAATAGCCAAGCAGTAGACCAGCTACGCCGCCAAGGCTGCTCAGTAGCAGGCTTTCGACCAGCACCTGACGAAGGATGCGGTTGCGGTCCGCGCCAAGGGCAAGACGCACGCACATCTCGCGCTGGCGGGCGGCGGAGCGGGCCAGCAGCAGGTTGGCGATGTTCGCGCAGGCCAGTAATAGCACCAGGCCGGTCAGGGAGATCAGCACGTATACGGGCTGGGCAAACTGCTTGCCTGCGAAATTGAGTCCACGGCTGCCGTCGACAAGAGCGAGCCTCGGAATCTCATCGTCCTTCCCGACGGTCATGGTGGCGCGGACTGCGGCATTCAAGGCAGTATCGAGGGCGGCCTGCGCGACGGGTTCGGAGGTGCCGGGGGCTACCCGGGCCATGATCTGCATCCACCAGAAATCGTCGTCGGCGAGGAAGGAGCCTTTTCTCCGCGCCAGCACGAGAGGTTCCATGCTGAATGGGAGAAAGATATCCGGGGACCTCTGGACAGCTTGCGCGCCGGTGAATGGTTGCGGGTTGACGCCGATAATGGTGAACGGAACCGTGTTGACGGTGATGGACTTGCCGATGATCGAGGGCGAGCCGCCGAAGCGCTGCTGCCACAGGCCGTAACTGATAAGGGCGACCGCTCCGGACCCGGGCTTTGCGTCGTCGCCGGGCTGGATTGCCCTCCCGAGAACGGGCTGTACCTGGAGCTGCTGGTAGTAGTTGCCGGAGACCATCTCGGCCTGGAGCACATCGGCGTGGCCATCAATGGTCGCGTTGACGCGGCTGATGTCTTTGAAGGCGAAGAGGTCGGACAGCGAGTGGTTCTGGCTGCGAAGCTGCTGATAAACAGGATAGGAAAAGGAGCTGCAGGTGGTGAGTCCGCCAGGCAGGTTATCCCAGTCGCCCCAGCCGCTGTGGACGACGACTTTGTCTCCGCCGACCCAGGTGAAGAGACGCAATTCTTCCGGGTGAGGGACTGAAAGGCGCTCCATGAGGAGTTGCTTCGCGATGGTGAAAATGGCAGTGTTCGCACCGATCCCCATCGCCAGCGATCCGACGGCGATGGCCGTGAAACCGGGTGACTTCATCAGCATGCGGAAGGCGTAGCGCAGGTCGGCACGGAGATCGTCCCACAAACGCAGGCCGAGCGAGGCACGCATCTCTTCTTTTTGCACGGCGATTCCGCCAAGCTCGATGCGGGCGCGGCGGCCAGCCTCTTCGGGTGGAAGGCCGCGGCGGATGAGGTCCTCTGTGTAGCTCTCGATGTGGAAGGCGAGTTCGGCTTCCATCTCGCTCTCGAGGTGTGAGCGAGAGGTGGCGGCGCGAAACCACGACTTGATGCGGGCAGGAAGGCTGGTGAAGTAGTTCATACTTCACCCGGCGAGGTTTTGAGGATGCCCGCGATCACGTTCGACATGCGGTTCCACTTCTCGGTCTCGGAACGGAGCTGGGCGCGACCGGTGGCGGTGAGCCGGTAGTATTTCGCCCGGCGATTGTTCTCCGATTCGCCCCATTCGCTGGCGATTGCGCCCTGATGCTCAAGGCGGTAGAGCGCGGGATAGAGCGAGCCTTGCTGGATCTCCAGCTGGTCGCCGGAGATCTGCTGGATGCGCAGGAGAACGCCATAGCCATGCAGAGGGCCGAGCGAGACGGCCTTCAGGATGAGCATGTCCAGCGTGCCCTGCAGAATGTCGAGTTGTTTGCTCAAAGCCTCTCTCCTTGGATGTCTAGGAGTGACATTCGTAAAAGTAGCGTTGCTCTCCTAGATTGTCAAGGAGAGGAAGAGGCTCAGTATTCGGTTTTCTCGGGCGTTTCGATCCAGACCTGAAAGCTTTCCCAGGCTCTTTCGGGGAGAACTCGCCGCGCGGGCACAGTGCGTATATCACGGTGAGCCCTGAGCTCCTCGTAGAAGAAAGAATCGTCAAAGCCTGCGCGGGCCGCGTCGTCAGCTTCGCCGCTGAAGTAAATGGCGTCGATGCGCGCCCAGTAGATGGCGGCCAGGCACATGGGGCAGGGCTCGCAACTGGTATAGATTTCGCAGCCTTCCAAGGAGAAGGTTCCGAGCGCCTGGCAGGCTTGGCGGATGGCGTTGATCTCGCCATGAGCGGTGGGATCGTTGGTGGTGGTGACACTGTTGGCGCCTTCGCCGATGATTGCGCCGTCTCTGACGATTACAGCGGCAAAGGGGCCTCCGGAGCTGGAGCGGACGTTCTCGATTGCCAGTTCGATGGCTCGATGCATGAAGGCGGGGTTGGGGTCGGTCGGCATTGGTGCTTGCTCTCTGTATCTGTTTTCGGGCTTGCTCTTTGGGCTGTGCGGCAGAATTATGGACAGTATGGCACAGGCCTTCGTTTCAACACGTGTAGTGACGCCGGAGGGCATTCGCGCTGCGGCGATTCTCGAAGACGAGGGCAGAATTCGCGAAGTGCGCGGCCTGGATGAAATTCCGCCCACATATGCTGTGCGCGATTTTGGCAACCTGACGATTCTGCCGGGGCTTGTGGATAGCCACGTCCACATCAACGAGCCGGGACGCACAGAATGGGAAGGCTTCTGGACAGCGACGCGAGCTGCGGCGGCGGGCGGTTACACCACACTTGTTGATATGCCGCTGAACTGCCTGCCGGAGACGACGACGGTTTCCGCGCTGCAGGCCAAGCGCGAGGCCGCGCAGGAAAAATGCTTTGTGAACTGGGCGGCCTGGGGCGGCGTTGCGGGCGATAACGCGGAGCATATCGAACCGCTGGCGCACGCGGGTGTCAAGGGCTTCAAGTGCTTCCTGATCTATCCGGGATGCGAGGGCTTCCAGATGGTGACACGGGAGCAACTTGAACGGGCTCTGTCGCATGTGGCGCAAACAGGATTGCCGCTTCTGGTGCATGCGGAACTCCCGGAGCCGATCGATGCGGCGACGGCGAAACTCGACGGGGCGGACTGGCGACGGTACGAGACGTATCTGCGGTCGCGTCCGGATGAGGCAGAGGTGTCGGCGATTCGCATGCTGCTGAATCTGTGCCGCACCTATGGGTTTCGCCTGCACATCGTGCATCTGGCGACGGCCCTGGCACTGGATCATTTGCGGCAGGCGCGGCGGGAAGGGCTGCCGGTGACGGTGGAGACTTGTCCGCATTACCTGCATTTTGCGGCGGAAGAGATTCCGGATGGCAGCACGCTGCACAAGTGCGCGCCTCCGATTCGCAGCCGCGACAATCGCGAAGGCTTGTGGGACGCGCTGCGGGATGGCGACATCGATCTTGTGGCGACGGATCATTCGCCGTGTCCGCCGGAGATGAAGCGACAGCAAGAAGGCCGCTTCGATCGCGCATGGGGCGGGATCGCGAGCCTGTCTGTTGCGCTGCCGGTGATGTGGACCGCGATGCGCGCACGAGGCTTCAGCCTGTGCGATTTGGCGCGGCTGATGGCGGAGAAGCCGGCGGCGCTGGCGGGGCTTGGAGGGCGCAAGGGGACAATTGCAGCGGCCCATGATGCGGATCTCCTGATCTTCGATCCGGAGGCAGAAATAGAAATCACCGCCGATGCGCTGCACACGCGGCATCGCATATCGCCGTATGTGGGCGAGCGGCTGCACGGAAAGGTCATCGCAACGTATGTGCGCGGCGAAGCGGTATTCAGTGATGGCGTATTCATGGAGCGGCCGTTTGGGCTGGAAGTTTGAGGGCTCTGCGCCGGGCGCTCCGTAGTATGATGAGTCAATTTCCTTGAAGCCCAGTACGCGCGGCCACCGAGAACTTTACGGGGGCCAGCGACGAGCTTCATCCTGATTTTGGACGACTCTCGATCCGCAGCGCTGAGGAGAGGATTTGCAGAAGGAGCGCATCGTCGGCAAGCCGGTCTTTCGCAAGGAAGGCATCGCGAAAGTTTGCGGAGCGGCGCGCTACATCGACGATTTCTCGCTCCCGGGGATGATCTTCGGCGCAACCGTGCGCAGCGCGATTCCGCGCGGACGCGTGCTCAACATCGAATTCGGCCCGGGCATTCCGTGGGATGAGTTCACGGTCGTCACGGCGAAGGATATTCCCGGCAAGAACTACATCGCGTTGATCAACCAGGACTGGCCGTGCCTGGCGGACGGCTTCGTCAATCATCCGCAAGAAGCGATTTTGCTGTTGGCGCATCCCGACCGGCAACTGTTGCCGCTGGCGGTAGCTGCGGTGCGGATCGAATATGAAGAGTTGCCCTCGGTGCACTCGATTGAGGAGAGCGAGTTGCAGCAAACGATCGTGTGGGGCGATGACAACATAATCAAGTCGTACGTGATGGAGAAGGGCGATGTGGACGCGGCCTTCGCGCTGCCGGAGATTGTGATTGTCAAAGGAGAGTATTCGACCGGAGCGCAGGAGCATCTCTACATCGAGAACAATGGGGCGATTGCGGCCTATAGCGAACGCGACGGCGTCACGTTGTGGGGATCGCTACAATGCCCGTTCTATGCGCACAAATCGCTGCTGGGCGTGACCGGGCTGCCCGAGGATAAGGTGCGCGTGATCCAGGTGGAGACGGGCGGAGCCTTCGGCGGCAAGGAAGATTATCCTTCGATGATCGCGGCGCACGCGGTGCTGTTGGCGATGAAGTCGGGACATCCGGTAAAAATTATTTACGATCGCATGGAGGATATGGCGGCGACGACCAAGCGGCATCCTTCGCGGGCGCGGCATCGCACGGCAGTGACGAAAGACGGCAAGTTGCTGGCGGCGGATATCGAGTTTTGTCTCGATGGCGGAGCGTACTCGACACTGTCATCTACGGTGCTCTCGCGCGGGACGATTCACTCGGGCGGGCCATATTATTGGCCGAATATTCGCGTGCGGTCAAAGGCCTTCGCGACTAACACACCGCCCCATGGGGCTTTTCGCGGATTTGGCGCGCCGCAGAGTCTGTTCGCGACGGAGCGCCATATGGATCGCGTGGCGAAGGCAGTGGGGCTGACACCGGAGGAGTTTCGGCGACGGAACCTGCTGCGTACCGGAGAGACAACGTGTACGGGTCAGGTGATTCGGCAGCAGATCGATCTCGAAGGGTGGATGGAGAGCGCGCTCGATCACGCCGGCTACTACGAGAAAAGGGCTCGCTTCGATCGCGAGAACACGGACAGCCTGCGCAAGAAGGGCATTGGCCTGGCTGTGTTTCTGCATGGCGCAGGGTTTACCGGATCGGGCGAGCGCTATCTGAATTCGCTGGTGGGCGTGGACGCCACGGCGGAGGGGCGCGTGCGGGTTCTGGTGTCGAGCACAGAATTTGGGCAGGGGACAAATACGATTCTGTGCCAGGTGGCCGCGGAGACTCTGGGCATTGATTACGAAGTTGTGGAGATGGCTCCGGCAGACACCAGCGTTGTACCCAACAGCGGGCCCACCGTCGCTTCGCGCACGACCATGGTGGTGGGGGGGCTGGTGCACTCAGCGGCGCTGGGGCTCAAGCAGACATTGATCGCGAGCGGGCTGCTGTCTGAACCATATACGAGCGATGCATTCCAGAACGCCGCGAAGAGCTACATCGCGAAACACGGTGCCTTGTGCTCGATGAGCCGCTACCAGGCTCCGCCGAATGTTTACTGGGACGATCAGAAATACAGCGGCGAGGCCTATGCGGCCTACTCGTGGGCGGCGTATGTGGCCGAGGTTACGGTGGACCTGACGGCGTATTTTGTAACTGTGGATGATTTTGTTGCGCTGCAGGAAGTTGGGAGAGTTCTGAATCCAGTGCTGGCGAGAGGACAGATCGAGGGCGGAGTGGCGCAGGGAATCGGCTACGCGCTGTACGAAAAAGTTGTCTGGGATCGCGGCTTGATGATGAACAACCAGATGACCAACTACATTATGCCCACTTCCCAGGATCTGCCCCCGATTCGCGTTTTCTTTGAGGAGATTCCATTCGAGTACGGCGCGTATGGCGCGAAAGGAATCGGCGAGCTGCCGATGGATGGGCCTGCGCCGGCGATTCTGAATGCGATTGCGCACGCGACCGGTGAGGATTTCAACGCGATTCCGCTGCTGCCAGAGGATATTGCCGAGCGGCTGGCGGCGCGCACATCGATTGCGAAGGAGATGGCGGCTGTATGAGCGCGCGCAGGTTCTCTTTATGCGTGAATGGCGTGGAGCGCTTCGTTGACGTGCCGCCTATGGCACGCTTGCTCGATGTGCTACGCCACGAACTTGGCCTGACAGGTACGAAAGAGGGCTGCGGCGAGGGCGAGTGCGGGTCGTGCTCGGTACTGATGAATGGCGAGCTCGTGAATAGCTGCCTGGTGCCGATCGCGCAGGCGGGGGGCGCATCCATACTTACGATCGAAGGCGTGGGCGAACAGGCACGGCTGCATCCGGTGCAGAAAGCGTTTCTCGAGTGCGGCGGCGCGCAGTGCGGCATCTGTACCCCGGGGATGATTCTGGCAACGGTACATTTGCTCGGCAAACATCCTCGTCCCACTCAGGAGGAGATTCACGAGGGACTCAACGGAAATCTCTGCCGCTGCACCGGTTATATGCGCATCTTTGAAGCGGTCGAAAAGGCTGCGTGCGCGATGGAATCAGGTGCGATGGAATGAGGTCGTATCCCGCCGATTATGAGCTGATCACGCCGGGAAACCTCGATGCTGTGCTGCGTTTATTGAGCGATGAGCCGGGCCGGTGGACGGCGATTGCCGGCGGGACGGAGATCATGGTGCTCTTCGGCGCGGGCAAGCTCAGCGCAAGGAAGTTGGTGAGCATCTCGCCGCTGTCGGAGTTGCGTGAAATTTTCGAGGACGAGGATTGGATCTCGATTGGCAGCGGGTGCAGCTTCACGCAGATTCGGCGGCATGCAGGGGTGCAAAGGCATTTTCCCTTGTTAGCGAAGTGCGCATCGTGGACGGGCAGCATCGCCAATCAGAATCGGGGAACGATCGGCGGCAATCTCGCAAATGCGTCGCCGGCGGCTGACTCCTCACCGGCGCTCTTCGCCTACGCTGCGGAGATAGAGTTGATTTCGGCGCGCGGCACGCGGCGCATTCCATACGAGCAGTTTCATCTCGGCTACAAGAAGATTGCGCTTGCGGCGGATGAGCTGATCCGCGCGGTCTATCTACGTAAATGCCCTGCTGATTCGTTTTGCTATGCGCGCAAGGTGGGAACACGCAACGCCCAGGCGATCTCAAAGATCTGCGTTGCGGCGACAGGAAAGCTGCACCAAGGCCGCGTTGAGGAGATTCGCATCGGCATGGGGAGCGTTGCGCCCGCTCCACTGCATCTGGTTGGCACGGAAAGGGTGTTGCTGGGCGCGGCGTTGAATGATGCGACGATTGCCGAGGCGCGCAAGGCGTTGCTGAGCGAGGTGGCACCGATCGACGATATTCGGTCGACCGCCAGCTATCGCAAATTGATTGCGGGCAATCTGCTCGAAGAGCTGCTGCGGGAGTTTGCCGCATGGGGAGATCGGAAGTGAGTGCGATCCTGATGCGCTGGAATGAGCTCGCGACTGCCGAGGCGGCGCGGGAGATTCTGCCTTGTTGCGGCTCACAGCGCTGGGCACACGCCCTGGCGCGGCTGCGTCCGTTAACAGATGCGGAGGCGCTCCTCGCGCAATCGGATGAAATCTGGTGGCAGCTCGATCCGGCGGATTGGAGTGAAGCCTTTTCCAGCCACCCGCGCATCGGCGAGAAGAAGGCGCCTGAATCGGCCACGGCGAAATCGGCGGATTGGTCAAGTCAAGAGCAAGGCGGGGTTGCGTGTTCGGGCGAGAGTGTTCAAGAGCAGCTAAAGCGCGCCAATGACGACTACGAGCAGCGCTTCGGACGAATCTATATTGTGTGCGCTAGCGGCAAATCAGTAGAAGAGATGCTGGCAATTCTTTATCGGCGGCTGGAGAATGATGAAGCGAGCGAATTGCGTGAGGTCGCCGAACAGCAGCGACAGATTACGCAGCTTCGGCTGAGAAAGTGGCTCGAACTGTGAGCGGAATTTCGACACACATCCTCGATACGTCGCTGGGGCGCCCTGCTGCGGGCGTGGAGGTTAGGCTCGAGCAAGAGAGAGAAGGCGTGTGGCGCGAGTTATCCACGCAGAAGACGGATGCCGATGGGCGCGTGAAGCAGTTGCTGCCGGCTGATGCTGTGCTCGAAACAGGCCATTACCGGCTGACATTTCATACCCAGGCTTACTTTGATGGGCAGGGCGTGCTGGGTCTTTATCCAGTGGTGCAGGTTACATTTTCGGTAACCGATGCCGCGGGGCCTTATCACATTCCGCTGCTCTTAACGGCCAACGGCTATTCCACCTATCGGGGAAGCTAACTGCGTGACGATTACTCTTGGCGAAAACCGTTACGGTAAATCTCGCGTGCGGCTGATGAAGGTCAGGCGCGACGGCACGCAGCACGAGGTCTTCGAGTGGAACGTGGAAGTATGGCTCACCGGGGATTTCGATAGCTGCTTCGAAGACGGCGACAACAGCCGAATTCTGCCGACGGATACGATGAAGAACACGTCATACTCACTGGCGCGCTCGTCTTCTGCGACGTCGATGGAGGAATTTGGCGTCGAGCTGGTTTCCCATTTCCTCGAGACCAATCCTTATGCGACTACGGCGGGCGCGCACATTCGCGGGACAGCGTGGAAGCATATCGAGGCGGCCGGCGAGCAGTTTCCGACAGCCTTCACGCATGCAAGCGATAAATTCGATACTGCTACAGTTACAATTTCGCGCGCTGGTATAACCGTATCGTCAGGCTTTGAGAATCTGTGGCTCTTGAAGACGGCGAAGTCGGCATTCGCCGGATACATCAAGGATCGTTTGACCACGCTTAAGGAGACACACGACCGGCTTTTTGGAACGCTGGCCTCGGTGAAGTGGCGTTATGGGGCGACGGGTCCGCTTGACTTCAATATATTGCGGCAACGAGTGGAAACAGCGCTGGTCAAGACCTTCGCCGGACACGACAGTCTCTCAGTCCAGCAGACCCTATATGCGATGGCCAGGGCTGCGCTCGAAGATGTGGGAGAGGTTTCTGAAATTCATCTACAGATGCCAAACAAGCATTGCAACCTGGTCGACCTCTCGTCCTTCGGGCAGGACAATCCGAACGAGATTTTCGTGCCTACGGACGAGCCTCATGGGTCGATCGAAGCACGCGTCTCGAGAACCGACGCGGGGGTTGAGTGACGGCTATGCCGGCTGGGCGTTCCGAAAAGACCGGCACGGATTTCGACGCGTTGGCGGCCTCTGCGCTCGCTCGCTGCGATGTGCTGGCGCGGTGTACCGAGCGGGAGGGCGAGATCACGCGTACCTTTCTTTCGCCTGCGATGGAGGAGTGTCACGACCACATTCGCGGCTGGATGGAAGATGCCGGGATGACAATCGGCGTTGATCGTGCCGGCAATCTCCGCGGCTACTATGCCGATCTTGAGTTGAACGAAGATGCGCCACGACTGATTGTCGCTTCGCATCTCGACACTGTGCCCCGCGCAGGCTGCTACGACGGCATCCTTGGCGTTATGCTGGGCCTTGCGATGGTTGAAGCGCTCGATGGGCGGCGACTGAACTTTGGTGTCGAAGTCGTCGGCTTCTCTGATGAAGAGGGCGTGCGCTATGGCCTGCCTTTCATCGGCAGCCGCGCGTTTATCGGCAAACTGCTGCCGCCGCATCTGGCCCGCCGGGATGCGGACGGGGTGGCGATGTTTGCTGCGCTGGACGGTTATGCTTCAGCGCATCCGGATGTCGTTTCCGCAGCGCATCATCCGCAGAGTCGCGGATATCTCGAGTTTCATATCGAACAAGGGCCGGTACTCGAACACGCCGGGCTGGCCCTTGGCGTGGTGGAGACAATTGCCGGACAAAGCCGCGCCATGCTTAAGTTTCGCGGCCGGGCCGGACATGCGGGGACGACTCCCATGTTTTTGCGGCGCGATGCGCTGGCAGCAGCAGCCGAGTGGCTGGTTGCGGTGGAGTCGGCTGCGGCCGCAATGCCCGGCATGGTTGCGACCACCGGACAAATTTCATGCGAGACAGGCGCGGCCAACGTCATTCCCGGTCTGGTTTGTTGCAGCCTGGACGTACGGCATGCCTCCGACGAAATGCGCCATGCGGCGGTGCAGGAGTTCCTGGCCACGGCGCGGTCGATCGCGGAGCGGCGACAGATCGAAGTAGAGCATGCCATCGAGTACGACCAGCCTGCGGTCGGACTCGACGCAGGCCTGATTGCGCTCGCGGATAAAGCAGTATTGGGCGCTGGGGTATCTCCCCGACACATGACCAGTGGCGCCGGTCACGACGCGATGATTGTAGCCGCGCGGATTCCGGCGGCGATGATCTTCTTGCGCAATCCGGGTGGGATCAGCCATCATCCCGATGAGGCGGTGCTGGTGGAAGATGTTGCCTCGGCGCTACGGGCCGGTTTGCATTTTCTCGACTACTTCCCTGATTATCTCCAGAATCATTTGCAGCGGCTAACGGAAAGCGAGCCAGACTCTTGCACAACCTAGGCCATACGCGGAGCGTTCGGCGAGCGAATCATTCGCTGCATACGCCTGATACCTTCATTCGCACACAGTTTCCGGGCATGGCGAAGGCTTCGGCCATCGTACACGCGTCGCCCGCAGTGGGCGCGGCCTTCACGCAATACACCGCTGAGATGGAAGCAGGCGGAACGCTGGCGGTATGTGCTTATCAGCGGTTCGTTTACGTGCTTGAGGGCAGGATCGAGATCGAACTGGGTGCAAACTATCACGCTCTCGAGAAGGATGACTATGCGTATTTGCCGCAGGGAGCTGACCATCGCGTGATCGCGGGCGAGCCTGCACGGCTGGCGGTGATCGAAAAGGCCTATATGGCAGCGGATGGCGTCTCGGCTAACGAGCCGCTCGTGGGCAGCGAAGCAAAGATTGCCGGACTGCCCTTGATGGGCGACTCGGATCTGATGGTGCGTGGGCTGCTTCCCGATACCATGGCTTTCGACTTCGCGGTCAACACCATGACCTATCAGCCTGGGGCAGCGTTAAGTATGGTCGAGGTTCACGTGATGGAACATGGGCTGCTGATGCTTGAGGGCGGAGGGATTTACCGGCTGGATGAGGAGTGGTATCCGGTGACGGCAGGGGACTTTATCTGGATGGGGCCGTATTGCCCGCAGTGGTTTGGGGCGCTGGGCAAGACGCCGGCGAAATACCTCATCTACAAAGACTGGAATCGGCATCCGCTGGGTTGAACGAGATGATCTTCGAAGTTGATCAGAAGCGGCTGGACGGGGAGATCGAGACGCTGGCAGCGTTTTCGGACGCGGAAGCGCCGGCGGTCACGCGGGTTGTTTTCAGCAAGCAGGACGCGAAGGCTCGCGCGTGGCTGAAAGAGCGTTGCCGCGAGGCTGGTCTGGCGATCCGGGAAGATGCGGTAGGCAATACGTTTGCCCGCTGGGCAGGCACCCGGGCTGAACTTCCAGCCGTCGGGACAGGATCGCATGTGGACGCCATTCCCCATGCGGGCAAATATGACGGAGTGGTCGGTGTGCTGGGCGGTTTCGAAGCGATTCGCACCCTGCAGCGGAGCGGCTTTCAGCCAGAGCGATCCATCGAGCTGGTCATCTTTACCTCGGAGGAGCCGACGCGCTTTGGCATCGGCTGTCTTGGCAGCCGCCTGATGTCGGGCACGCTCTCGCCCTCTGAAGCGGCCGGGCTGCGCGATGCTGAAGGCGATACGCTGGAGGCGGTCCGGCGGGGCGCGGGATTTTCGGGATCGCTGGATGAGGTTCGTCTGCCCGGCGACTACTATTCGGCGTGGGTCGAGCTGCATATTGAGCAGGGTCCGATTCTGGAACGCGAAGGCGTTTCGCTCGGGCTGGTGACCAGCATCGCCGCGCCGGCGAGTTTTCGCATCACCATTGAAGGAGAGGGAGGGCATGCGGGCGGCAGGCTGATGCCGGGACGCCGCGATGCCCTTTGCGCCGCTGCGGAGATCATCCTCGCCGTGGAGCGCTTTGCGCTGGGCACGGGCGCGATCGACACCGTGGCCACGGTCGGCATCTGCCAGGTGCATCCGGGAGCGGTAAATTCCATCCCCAGCCGCGTGCAGCTTGCCGTTGACTTGCGGGACACCGACGCGGCGCGGCGCGACACGGTGCTCCGCGAGATCGAGGTGGCGTGCGGCGAGGTTGGCGAGCGGCGCGGAGTCAAGATTGATTGGCAAATGATCAATGCCGACGCTCCGGCGCAGTCGTCGCCGGAGATTCTTGCCGCGTTGACGGCGGCTTGCGAGGCGGAGGGGATCGGGTTTAAGAGGATGGTGAGCCGGGCGTACCACGACTCGTCGTTCATGGCTCAGATCGCGCCGATTGCCATGCTGTTTATCCCCTGCCGGGGCGGCGTAAGCCACCGGCCCGATGAGTATTCGTCGCCGGAGGAGATTTCCCGCGGGGTGCGGGTGCTGGCGCGGACGCTTGCCAGCCTGTCGGCCGGCGGGAAGAGTTGACCTGTCTGGCACCGAGTCCTTACCTTAAGGAAAGACCCACGCAAACGAGGCCCATTATGTTGATCACCGTACTCGATCTCGAGCGGGAGCCAATCCAGTTTCAGGTTGCCATTGAACCGGGCGTCATCGATTATGGGTCCGAGGCTACACAGAAGGGTCCTTTGGCCGTAGAGGGCCGGGCCGACCTGATCGAGGAAACCCACATTGGGGAAACGCGAGGATCGCGCCGGGTGGTGCAGGATATTCGCCTGCGGGGCACCTATAAAGGCGAGTTCGAAGCGCCTTGCGCACGCTGCCTGGAGCCGGTGGAACTCATCGTGGAAGGGCAGTTTGACCTGATTTTTCGGCCTTTAGGGGTAGACGGAGGAGCACCGGAGCGCGCAATCAGCACGTCGGAGACCGAAATCGGTTATTATCAAGATGGCGGTCTTGCGCTGGAAGACGTACTGCGGGAACAGGTGCTTTTGTCCCTTCCTGCCCGTACGCTTTGCCGCGAGGATTGCAAGGGACTTTGCCCGCGCTGCGGCCAAGATCTGAACTCCGAATCCTGCACCTGCGTTACGGCTCCGGTCGATCCGCGGTGGTCGGCGTTGTCAGATTTAGCCAGCCGGATCAAAACGTAATTATGACGGTCCACCCGGCGGGGCGTGCAGCGATGCCTGAGCAGATCGGGTGCGGACCGGAGCAAGGAAAGGAATCAGAAATGCCTAACCCAAAGCGGCGCCATTCCAAGGCCCGCACCTCCAAGCGCCGCGCGCACGATGCGCTGGTTTCTGTTGGTCTCTCCGAATGTCCTAACTGCCATGAACGCAAGCTTCCACATCGCGCCTGCCCCAAGTGTGGCAACTATAAAGGCCGTGACGTACTCGAAGTCAAGGAAGCCAGTTAGACTCAATCAATGCTGATTGACATCGCTCTCGATGCCATGGGCTCGGACAAGTCTCCGGAGCCGGAACTGCGTGGAGCGATTCTCGCCTGCCGCCAGCTTCCTGTACGGGTGCACCTGGTAGGACCCGAAAATGATCTCCGCAGGGGTCTTTCCTACGCGCTCGACGGGGAACGTCTGCCTATCCAGATCGTCCACGCCAGCGAGCATATCGGCATGGATGAGAAGGCCGCGAACGCCGTGCGCTCCAAGCGCGACAGCTCCATGCGCGTGGGCCTGAAGCTGGTCCGCGAGAAGAAGGTTGCGGGGTTCGTGACTGCGGGCAATACCGGCGCCGCCATGGCCACGGCGAAGATGGTTCTTGGCGCTCTGCCTGGAGTCGACCGGCCGGCGCTGGCGATCGTTGTGCCGACGCTGTCGGGGTCGCCTTCGATCCTGCTTGATGTAGGCGCCAACGTGGATTGCAAGCCGCACAACCTGGAGCAGTTTGCCGTCATGGGCGAGCTGTATGCGCGGAGCGTTCTGAAGATTCCGCGGCCAAGAGTGGGTGTGCTTTCCGTCGGGGAGGAAGAGGGCAAGGGAAACGACCTGACCCGCGAAACCTACGCGCTGCTGAAGCAGCTTCCGATCAACTTCATCGGCAACGTCGAGGGCCGGGACATCTACAACGGCAACTGCGACGTGATCGTCTGCGACGGCTTCGTTGGCAATGTCGCTCTCAAGACCTCCGAGGGACTTACGCGGCTGGTGCGCGAGATGCTCAAGGCTTCGTTGACTACGACGGTTACGGCACAGGTGGGCGCATTGTTATCCCGGAAAGCTTTCAATGCCTTCAAGAAGCGGGTGGATCCGTCGGAATATGGCGGGGCTCCGCTGCTGGGCGTGCGCGGTGTGTGTATTATCGGGCACGGGTCGTCGAACGATCGGGCGATCATGAACGGCATCCGCGTGACGGCGGAGTTCGTGCAGGCGGGCATTAACGACCGCATCGAGCGCGAATTTTCCCAGAGGCCGCAGTTGCTCGGCGCGAACGGTCTTGGATTGCCGCTGCAGTAAACCCCTTCCTGCTTTCAACTTCACAACTGATTCATTTTGTTAGGGTTGCCATTTGCCGCATTTTCGGTGGGGGGTCCCTAAAGTGCGCGATACATGACATAGGCTTCGACTAACCCTACTTTGGGGTGACGAAAAGCCTGGGGAATGCGCCCGATGACTTCAAAGCCCATCAATTGCCAGAGGCGTATTGCCCGCTCGTTGGTGCTGACAACGACGTTGAACTGCATGGCCAGAAAACCGCGAGTGCGCGCCTGGTGCAAGGAGTGCCGGCACATGGCTCTGGCGACACCGCGGCCAGTCGCCCAAGGTGCGGTCATGTATCCGCAATTGGCGATATGCGATCCAGCGCCGCCCTGGTTTGGACGCAGATAATACGACCCCACGGTTTCGCCATCCTGGACAGCAACAAAGACTTCGTGACCGGGCGAAAACCAATAACCGAGGGCGTCGTCTGTCGAGAAATCGCGAGGCAGTGTGTAGGTTTCGCCCGCGCGGATGGCGGGTTCAATGACTCGCCAAATGGCAGCGGAGTCGCCGACGGTGGCAGCTCGGATGAGAATGACGGGGTCATCTTTCTGAAGATTCATTGAGTGGAACTCCGGAGTGTCGAGGCCGGCTCAGGTTACTTGTGTCAGCTGATGGCATTGTCGTTATTTCGTTACACTACGAGAGTAGAGTGTCGCTGTTGCTGCTTGCTGCATCTCTTTAGAATTGATTGCGCTTTGGTTCGTTCAAAGATAACTCGACGACAACTGCTGAGAACAGCAGGTGCTTCGGGCATGCTCGCATTGAGCGCGCCGGCGGTTTCCGTTGCCGAGGGTTTTCAGAATCAGCCGCAGGCTCCCAAGGTAAAGCCCGGGCAGGAGCCGCAGCCAGAAGCGCAGACAGCGCAGAAGTATCCCCAGCAACTAGGCGCGTTCATCAATCGCCCGCTGACGCAGGTCTCGAAGGCCGCCGATGCGCTGCTCGACGACCTGGAGGGCCGGGCCTGCGACTTTTTCTACAACGAAGCGAGTCCGAAGACAGGGCTGGTGCGGGATCGCGCTTCGGCGGTGGGGCGCTCATTCAGCCGCGTAGCCAGCATTGCAGCGACGGGATTCGGGCTGAGCGCGCTATGCATCGCCGCGAAGCGCAATTACCTGCGGCCGGGCGAATGCGAAGCGAGGGTGGAAAAGACGCTGGCCTTTCTGCTGGAAGAGTGTCCCCACGAGCACGGGTTTCTGTATCACTTCATCGACATTGAAAGCGGGCAACGGATGTTCGGCAGCGAACTCTCGTCGATCGATACTGCGTTGCTGCTCTGCGGGGTGCTATTGTGCCGGCAATACTTTGTGGGCAATACGCGGATCGAAGCGCTGGCCACCACATTTTATCGGCGGATCGACTGGCAGTGGATGCTGAACGGGGGTATGACCCTCGCTATGGGATGGCTTCCCGACCAGGGATTTCTCAAATACAGGTGGGATATTTATTCCGAGCTGATGACCATGTATCTGATGGCCATCGGGTCGCCGACGCACCCCGTGTCCGTGGAGACCTGGAATGCGCTGCAGCGTCCGGTGGTGCAGTTCGGCGGTATCGACTACATCAGCGGAGTCGCGCCGCTGTTCATTCATCAGTATGGGCATGCATGGTGCGACTTTCGTGATATACGGGACCTGCACGCGAATTACTTTACGAATTCGATTGCCGCGACGAGGACCCATCAGCTGTGGTGCCTGACGCTGGGGCAGAAATTTTCCTGGATCGATCAGGATATGTGGGGGATTACAGCCTCGGATTCAAGGGCCGGATATCGTGTGTGGGGCGGACCTCCGGCGATGGGACCCCTGGATGGGACGCTCGTGCCTTGTGCAGCGGCGGGCTCTCTGCCGTTTCTGCCTGCTGAGTGCTCACACGTGCTGTTGAGTATGCGCGAAAAGATGGGCGACAAGATCTGGACCCGTTATGGATTCGTGGACGCGTTCAATCCCAAGACGAACTGGTTCGCGCAAGATATTCTCGGGATCAACCAGGGCATCAGCGTCCTGATGGCGGAGAATCTACGCAGTGGCTTTGCCTGGCAGTACTTCATGAAGAATCGAGAGATCGTGCATGCGATGAACGAAGTCCAGTTCCACCCCGATCCGGATGCCAATACGCAGGTGCTTTGAGCGGGCAAATCGGGATGGCGTTGAGATAAATGCGACTGGTTCTTGGAGGATTCATCCAAGTACGGTAGAGTTCTCAACCTAGGAAGTTGTTTTGTTTGCCCTCTGTAATCCGTATGGAGTTTGTTGATGACGGCACTTGTACCGCAATACGCGTGGGTCGACGGTCAGGGACCCGCCTTTGGCGCGCCTGGCATGGAGCCGCGCTGGACGTCGGCTGCGAAAGACACAGTAGGTACCGCCTACGCGGCCTCAAGCCGCGCGTGGTACACCATCTCGCACGGGATTCTCAACGAGATTTATTACCCGACGATCGACCGGCCGCAGATCCGCGACATGGGGCTTCTGATCACGGACGGCGAGACCTTCTTCCACGAAGACAAGCGTGACCTCAAGCACGAGTTCGCTTATATCGACTCCGATGCGCTGGGCGCCCGGATCACATCGCGCGATGGCGACGGCCGCTACACGCTGACCAAAGAGATCATCAACGACCCGCATTATCCGGTGGTGCTGATTCGCGTGCGCCTGGCTGGAGAGAAGGATTTTCTCTCGCGGCTGCAGGTCTACGCGCTGCTATCTCCGCATGTGGATGGAGGCGGCAAGGGAAATTCGGCGCGCACGCTCATGGTTGCCGGCCAGATGGCGGCACTGGCGTGGAAGAACAATACGTCCCTGGTCCTGGCCACAAATGGGGGGTTCTCCCGAGCAAGCTGTGGCTACGTGGGCACGAGCGACGGATGGCAGGATCTGAAACATAACCTCACGATGGACTGGGAGTTCGGGTCCGCGCTCGACGGCAATGTCTCAGTGATGGGGCAGATCGATCCGCAATATACACGCGACTTCACAATTGCGATTGGCTTTGGTGAAGGGCATCATGCGGCGCTGGCGGCGACCCTGGGAGCGCTGGCGACTCCATTCGACAAGCACCTGAAGCGATTCATCGAACAATGGCATCGGGCGGAGAGTCCGCGCGAGTGGGCAGTGCATTCGCAGGATGGCGGCAGGTTGTTGCAGGTCAGCCACAATGTGGTGCTCGCGCATGAGGACAAGACCTACGCGGGTGCGTTCATCGCTTCGGCGTCGATCCCATGGGGCTATGCCAAGAGCGACGATGATCTGGGCGGATATCACCTGGTATGGACGCGGGACATGGTGCAGAGTGCGACCGCGCTGCTGGCCTGCGGCCGGGTGGATACGGCGCGGCGCGCACTGACTTATCTGGCCTGCACGCAGCGTCCTGACGGCGGATTTGCGCAGAACTTCTGGATTGATGGAACACCCTACTGGACGGGTATTCAGCTGGATGAAGTGGCGTTTCCGATCATTCTGGCCTGGCGGTTGTGGAAGCTGGACGGACTTGGGGATTGGGATGTATTTCCATTTGTTGAGCGCGCGGCCGGTTTTCTGGTGCGATTTGCCCCGGTTACCCAGCAGGAGCGCTGGGAGGAATGCGCGGGGTATTCGCCCTCGACGCTCGCTGCGGTGATTTCGGGGCTGATATGTGCCGCCGAGCTGGTGGATGCGCACGGATCTCCAGAGCTGGCGAAGTTTCTGAGCGAGCAGGCCGATTGGATCGAGGGACACCTTGAAGACTGGACGGTGACCAACGACGGAGTTCTGCTGCCGGAGGTCAAGAGGCACTACATGCGGATTCGGCCTCCGGAATGCGGCGAGCCCTATGCGCATGAAGGATGCGGGACAGAGATGATCCACATAGCGAATCGTGGACCGGGCGAGAAAGCGGACTTCGAGGCGCGGGAGGTTGTCGACGGGGGCTTTCTGGAGCTGGTGCGCTATGGTGTGCGCCGGGCTGACGATCCGGTGATCGTGGATACGCTGAAAGTCATCGATCATGTGCTGAAGATCAATACGCCGAAAGGGCCATGCTGGAGACGCTACAACCATGATGGCTACGGGCAGAGGCACGATGGCGGTCCCTTTCAGGGATTCGGCCAGGGGCGGGCGTGGCCTCTGCTGACGGGCGAGAGAGCGCACTACGAGTTGGCGGCGGGCCACGATGTGAGCTCTCTGATCGAGACTTACGAGAAGTTTGCCTCACAGGGCGCCATGATGCCGGAACAGATCTGGGACGAACCAGACAGGAACGGGCTCATTTTCGGGGGCCCGGCGGGGTCGGCGATGCCGTTGGTGTGGGCGCATGCAGAATATCTAAAGCTGCTGCGCTCGGTGTTCGATGGCAGGGTATTCGACAAGATTGACGCAGTTGAGAAGCGCTACGCCAACGGCCGGGAGCGAATCAATCTGGAGGTTTTCAAACTGCGCCGGCCGGTAAAGACAATTCGCGCGGGGTACAGGCTGCGGATCATCGCGCAGCACCATTTTCGAGCCCTGTGGACGGTCGATGACTGGCAGACAGTGACAACCATTGACAGCGCGACGGTGGGCCACGCGGGATCGTTTGCCGATATTCCGACGACGCCCAAGCAGACGGGCAAAGTTTCATTTACTCTTTTCTGGCCGATGGAAAATCGCTGGGAGGGCCATAATTTCGATGTGGCGATCGAGGCGGCCGGGTAAACACTGAGAAGTTTTGAACCGGGAGAGTTTTTGCGTCATCCACGCTAGAGACAGTTTACGGCTGGCCGGCGCGATTCATTTCTATCCATGATTTCAGGCGGGTGAAGCCCGCGGAGAGAGGCCTTTCATGAGTGATGTAGATCAGCTTTCCATTAATGCACTCCGCTTTCTTGCGGTTGATGCCGTTGATAAAGCAAAGAGTGGTCATCCGGGCGCGCCGCTGGGAGATTCCCCGATTGCGTATCTGCTGTTTCACAAGTACATGCGGCACAATCCGAAGAATTCACACTGGTCGAACCGCGACCGGTTTGTCCTCTCGAACGGACATGCCTCGGCGCTGCTCTATGGCGCGCTGCATCTTTCCGGCTACGACGTTACCATCGAGGATCTGCAGCAGTTTCGTCAGTACGGATCGAGGACGCCTGGCCACCCGGAACGCGGCGATACCGACGGGGTAGAAGTGACGACCGGGCCGCTGGGTCAGGGGCTTGCCATGTCCGTGGGACTGGCCATCGCCGAAAAGCACCTGGCGGCGGTGTACAACCAGCCGGGTTTCGATATTGTCGATCACTATACGTACGGTATCTGCGGCGACGGCGATCTGATGGAAGGCATTTCGCACGAGGCGTCGTCTCTGGCCGGGACGCTGCGCCTCGGCAAGCTGATCTTTCTTTATGACGACAACCAAATTTCGCTCGACGGGCCGACCGAGCTGTCTTTCACCGAGGACGTGGGGAAGCGCTTTGAGGCCTACCACTGGCATGTGCAGCACGTTGCCGATGGCAATGATCTCGACGCCATCTCAAAAGCGATCGAGGCAGCTAAAGCGGTGACCGACAAGCCGTCGCTGATTGCGGTGCGCACGGTGATTGGATATGGCAGCCCAATTGCGGGGACGAACAAAGTACACGGCGAGGCTCTGAAGCCGGAAGAGGCGATCGAGACGAAGAAGAAGCTAGGCTGGCCTTCGGACAAATTCTTCTATGTGCCGGAGGAGGCGCAGAAGAACTGGTCGACGATCATCGAGCGCGGGGCGAAGTACGAGGCGGATTGGAACTCGCTCTTCGCGAACTACAAGAGCAAGTTCCCCGAGCTGTCGGCTGAGTTTGAGCGCACGCAGGCGGGCAAGCTCAAGAACGGATGGGAGAAATCCATCCCCGTCTTCCCGGCCGGCGGAAAGGGCATGGCCACCCGCAACGCCGGCAATGCGGTGATGAACGCCTTCGCCAAAGAGGTTCCGGAGTTGATCGGCGGTGCGGCGGACCTGACAGCTTCGACGAAGACGATTTTGAAGGACGGCGGCAATTTCCACGTTGATCCGAAGGGCCGGAATATCTGGTTCGGCGTGCGCGAGTTCGGCATGTGCGCGGCAGTCAACGGGATGGCGGCGCATGGCGGCCTGATTCCGTACGGATCGACCTTCTACACCTTTTCGGATTACTGCAAGTCGGCGCTACGCATGGCTGCAATCATGCAGACGCAGTCGCTTTTCGTGTTCACGCACGACTCGATCGCGCTGGGTGAAGATGGACCGACCCACCAGCCCATTGAACACCTGATGATGCTGCGCGCGATGCCGCATTTTACGGATTTCCGCCCAGCGGACGCGAACGAGACGGCCGCGGTATGGCGGCTGGCCCTAGAACGCAAGAGTCCGTGCTTTATGGCGCTCTCGCGTCAGGATCTGCCGGTCATGGACGCTGAGAAGCACGGGATTTACGACGGTGTGAAGCACGGCGCATACATTCTGGAGCAGGGCGGCGAGTCGCCCGATCTGCTGATTGTGGCGACAGGCTCGGAGGTGTGGGTGTCAATCAACGCCGCGGCGGAGCTCAGCAAGGGTGGAATCGCGACGCGCGTGGTCTCGATGCCGAGCTGGAAGATTTTCGAAGAGCAAAGCGAGGCGTACAAGGCGTCAATTTTCCCGGATCATCTGCCCAAGCTGGCGGTTGAGGCGGGCGCGCCGCTCGGTTGGTGGAAGTACGTCGGCCGGCACGGCGATGTGATCGGCTTAGAACGGTTTGGAGCGTCGTCTCCGGGCCCAAAGGTGCTTGAAGAACTCGGCTTCGGCGTGGACAACATCGTGAAACGGGGCAGCGCGCTGGTGGAGCGCGTGCGCAAGAGTGAAGCGACGCTGGCGGGGAAATAGCAATGAAGCTGGTGGTGGGAGCCGATCACGCCGGTTTTCCTCTCAAGGAGGAGATTCGCGGTTATCTGGAACGCCTTGGTCATGAGGTGATCGATGTTGGCGCTTACAATGCCGAGCCTTCCGACTATCCCGATTTTGCCGAAGCGGTTGGGCGCGTGTTGATGGCCAAGCGTGCCGAGCGCGGCATCCTGATCTGCGGCAGTGGCGTGGGCGTGAACGTGGCGGCCAACAAGATGCCGGGAATCCGCGCCTGTATGTGTCACGACACTTATTCGGCCCATCAGGGCGTGGAGCACGACGACATAAACGTCCTGGTGATGGGCGCGCGTATCGTCGGCTCAGCTCTGGCATTCGAACTGGTGGCGAGTTTTCTGCATGCTCACTTCCAGAAGCTGGAAGATCGGTTTGTGCGGCGGGTCGCCAAGGTGAAAGCAATCGAGTCGCGCTATATGCCGGAAGCAGTGAAGCAACATGGCGGAAACTGAAGTTCGTCTCCGATCCATTCCAACGCGGTACGAGCGAGAACAGCGATGAGCGATATCAGCACCATTCTGTGGGATGTGGGTGGAGTTTTGCTGACCAATGGCTGGGATCACGAAGGGCGCACCGCCGTTCTTGCGCGCTTCAAGGTGGATCGCGCCGAGTTTGAGGAGCGGCATCCTGAAGCCAACGACGCGTGGGAAAAGGGACTGATCACCGTCGAGGAATACCTTCATCGCACGGTGTTCTGGGAACCACGCAGCTTTTCTGCCGAGGAGTTTGTCGAGGCCATGAAGGGGGAGTCGCGCCTGTTGCCGGACACGTCGCTGGGGATTCTCGAGAATATCGCAACGACACAGGACGTGGATTTGGGGATGCTGAATAACGAGGCGCGCGAGCTGAATGATTATCGGATCGAGACATTCGGGCTGCGCGGATATTTCGACTTCTTTCTCAGCTCCTGCTATGTGGGGCTCCGCAAGCCACACGAGCAGATCTTTCGAATGGCTCTCGATGTCCTGCAATGTGAACCGGGGGAAGTCATCTTCATCGACGATCGCACGGGCAACGTTGAAGCGGCTGCCGCGGTTGGTATTCATGCGATTCGTTGTCAGGGCTCGGAGCAGGTCGCGCGCGATCTGGCGGCATTGGGGATTGAAACGGAAGCAAGTCTGAGCGGTTGAAGAGAATGATTGCAAGACCAAATGCGGCGAAGACGGACGAGACCTCTCTACGAAGATCAACAGTTGCAAGGAGAATTCCATGGCGACGACCGAAGTAAAGATTGCACCCGAGAATTTGCAAGCAGCCTCGCGGCCGAGCGAGCGCGTGCCCGAACCGGGAGTGGTGGTGATCTTTGGCGCATCGGGCGACTTGACCAAGCGCAAGCTGCTGCCCGCGCTCTTTCATCTTGAGCAGCAGGGATTGCTGCCGAAGGAGTTTGCCATCGTCGGGGTCGCCCGCCGCGACTTGAAGGACACCTTCGCAGGCGATATGAAGGACGGCATCATTAAATATGGAGGTGGTGAAAAGGGCGACTCCACGATCGATGAGTTCATTGAAAAAGTGGACTACCAGGCGATGAACTTCGACGATGACAGCGGCTATACCGACTTGAAGGCGTTGCTGGAAAAGATCGACAAGGAACACGGGACGAAAGGCAATCGGCTTTTCTATCTCGCGGTTGCTCCGGAATACTTCTCCGACATCATCGATCACCTGGGCAAGCATGGCATGGCTCATCCGGAAAAGGGTCACGCCCGAGTAATTATTGAGAAGCCTTTCGGGCACGATCTCGAATCGGCACGGGAACTGAACGACGAAGTCAATAAAGTCTTTGAAGAACAACAGGTCTTCCGCATTGACCACTATCTCGGCAAAGAGACAGTGCAAAACATATTGGTTTTTCGCTTTGCCAACGGGATTTTTGAGCCGATCTGGAACCGCAACTATATCGATCATGTGCAGATCACGGCCGCGGAGAACATTGGGATCGAGGGCCGCGGGCCATTCTATGAAAAGGCAGGCGCGCTGCGCGATGTGGTGCAGAACCATGTGATGGAACTGTTGTCGTTCGTGGCGATGGAGCCGCCGGTTTCCTTCGAGGCTGATTCGGTGCGCGGCGAGAAAGTAAAGGTGTGGCGCGCGATCAAACCGATTCCGATTGAAAACACCGTGCGCGGCCAATACGCGCTGGGAATGGTGGACGGACAGCAGGTGCAGGGCTATCGCGAAGAGGATCGCGTGGATCCGAATTCAACCACGGAGACCTATGCGGCTCTGAAGCTGGAGATGGAAAACTGGCGCTGGGCCGGGGTTCCATTCTATTTGCGAGCCGGCAAGCGGCTGGCAAAACGCGTCACAGAGATCATGATTCAGTTCAAGCAACCGCCACTGTTACTTTTCGACCGTTCTGCCGATGGGCCCTGCAACGAGATTCAGCCGAACGTTTTGACGATCAGGATTCAGCCGGACGAAGGCATCTCGCTGCGTTTTGGCGCGAAGGTGCCGGGGCCGGATACGAATGTTTGCCCGGTCGTGATGGATTTCCAATATGCATCAGCGTTTGGTGTAAATTCTGCGAATGGCTATGAACGGCTCCTGCTCGACGCAATGCTTGGGGATCAAACGCTGTTTGCGCATCGCGACGGCGTGGAGGCGACTTGGGCCTTGTATACGCCGGTGTTGGAGGCGTGGGTGAAAGCAAAGCCGAGAGATTTCCCGAATTACAGGAGCGGCACGTGGGGGCCGAAGGCTGCTGATGGGCTAATTGGCCGCGACGGCCGGCAGTGGCATAGGATTTAGGATCACATGGGAAGAAAAACGGTAGTCGAATATCGTGTGTACGACGGTTCGGACGCCTTGGCACGGGCCGCCGCCGAGCATTTTCTAGAAACTGCCCAGGCGGCGATTCGGGCGCGCGGCCGGGCACGCATCGCGATCTCAGGGGGTAACACACCGAAGCGGACGTTTGAGTTGCTGGCGAATCCGCAGGAGCCGTTCCTTAAGACAATGCCCTGGGCGCAGATCGAACTCTATTGGGTGGATGAGCGCTGCGTTCCCCCGGATCATCCTGACAGCAATTACCGCATGACGCGCGAGGCGATGCTCAGCAAGGTACCGCTGAAGCCGGAGCAGGTCTTTCGGATTGAAGGTGAGTTCGAACCCGAAGCGGCTGCTTCTCGCTACGAGACGACGATTCGCGCACAATTTCGGCTCGAAGGCGCGGAGGCGCCGCGTTTCGATGTGCTGGCACTGGGAATGGGCGACGACGGACATACAGCCTCGCTGTTTCCGCACACCGAAGGGCTTCATGAGTTGAGCAGGATTGCCATTGCGAATCACGTCCCACAGCAGAAAGAGACCTGGCGAGTGACCCTGACCTGGCCGGTGATTGTCGAGGCGTCCGATGTGTTCTTTCTGATAGGGGGAAAGGACAAGGCGGACCCGTTGCATCGCGTCTTCGGAGGGCCGTACGATCCTGAGACGCTGCCTTCGCAACTGATTCAACCGAAGAGCGCCAAGCTGCTTTTGCTTCTCGATAGGGATGCGGCGGCGCTGCTGCCTCCTACAAACGGAGCCGGTGTGGGAAGACTGGAAGTAGAACGATGATGATGGTGACGGAAGCATGATACTGGCCGGAGATGTAGGCGGTACAAAGGTTGTTCTGGCGCTCTATGGCTTCGACCATGGGCAGCTGACTCATCTGAAGGAAGAGATATTTCCGGCCCGGGAATACGGGGGCCTGGAAGAGGTCGCACGGAAGTTTCTGACCGAGAGCGGGAACCCCGTAGTGACCGCGGCATGCTTTGGAGTTCCCGGACCGGTGCGTGGCGGCCGGCTGAAGCTGACGAACCTGCCATGGGAACTTGATAGCCGCGAGCTTGCCAAGCACCTGAAAATTGAGCATCTCTTCCTGATCAACGATCTGGAGGCAAATGGTTACGGCATTCCGGAACTGACGGCTGATCAGATTTATGAGTTGAGCGCAGGCGAAGCCGGCTCGGTCGGCAACCGCGGCCTGGTCTCGGCAGGGACTGGCCTTGGTGAGGCGATTCTGGTCTGGAATGGCAAGATGCACATTCCGATGGCGTCCGAAGGCGGACACGCGGATTTTCCAGCGCGGGACGAAACCGAATTCGAGATGTTGCAGTATCTGCGGCGCATGCTCAACGGCAGAGTGAGCCTCGAGCGTGTGGTTTCAGGCCTTGGGCTCAAGAATATCTATACTTTTCTCCGCGATGGTAAGGGCCTGGAAGAGCCGGCGTGGCTGAAGGAAAGGATGCTGCACGAGGATCCAAATATCGCGATCGCAGAACTGGGTGAAGCGGGCACGGTGGAGCTGTGTGTGCGGACCCTGGATATGTTTGCATCAGCCTACGGCGCCGAAGCGGGAAATCTGGCGCTGAAGGTACTGGCCGTGGGCGGAATGTATCTGGGTGGCGGGATCGCTCCAAAGCTGTTGAAGAAGATGAAGGATGGAACTTTCATGAAGGCATTCACCGACAAGGGACGGCTAAGCGATCTGCTGGTGCACACGCCCGTGCGCATCATTCTTGAACCTCGCTGCGCCCTGATGGGAGCCGCCGCTTATGCTGAAGCGCGCGCGGCTGAGGTGAGCGGCCAGTCGGAACGGGCCGCGTCCTTCTAGTTTGCGATTGGAGGTCGCGACGGCAGCCTCAGGCGATACACTATAGATAATTGAAGCTATGAAGAAAACTTTGTTTGGCGCAACGATTCTCGCCTTTTGCTTGTTCGCATCTTCCCATCTGGCTTTTGCACACGCTGTCCTGGTTTCTTCCACGCCGAAGATTCACGGAACAGTACATGGGCCGGCGATCGATATAGACCTGAAATACAATTCGCGCGTAGACGGCGCGCGCTCGAGCCTCAGTGTTGTGTTGCCGAGCGGCGCTGTGCAGCCTCTCTCTCTCTCCAAGCAGGAAACTCCGAACGAGTTGAGCGCGCATGCGCAGCTGGCTCCCGGAAAATACACCCTGCGCTGGCAAGCCCTTGCAGTCGATGGCCATATCACCCGCGGTGAAGTTCCATTCACGGTTGAGTAAGGAACAGGCACCGAACAACTGTGATCTGGCTGATTCAGGATTTCGACCTCTTATCCGTGCTGCTGCGCGCACTAGGGCTCTCGCTTGAGGCGCTCACCGTAGGCGGAGTGCTTCTATTGCTGTTGGTTGCTACTTCTGGCTGCGCAGAGTCCGAAGCCCGGCGGGCAGTCCGGAACTTCATCGCGTGGTTCTCGCTGGGGCTGGCGATTACGCAAGTTTTGGCGGCGGCTGAAAGCTCGGTGATGCTCCTGACCGGCTCCGGCACAGGTACATCCAGCCTCGTATTTCGGGATGTGATCGCCGCGTCATTTTTTCGCGCCGACTGCATCGTGGCGATGGCGGCCCTGACCCTCTTTCTCCTGCTTCGCGTGCGTCGCGAGGGAATTGTTGTTCCGTGTGTACTGGCGGCGGTGATCCTCGGCGGCTCGGTTGCGCTCAGCCATGCAGCATCGAGAGTCGACGATCGTCCGCTGCTATTGTTGTTGACTGCGGCGCATCATCTGGGAGCGGCGGCGTGGATTGGCGGCATGGCGAGCTTGCTGGTAGCGATCCGCCGCAGCACCGACGCGCGAAAAATCCACACCATGGCACAGCGTTTTTCCGCGATGGCCATCGCGAGCGTGGCGACTCTCGTGCTCGCCGGCATTGGCATGGCCTTCTTCTACGTCGGTTCGTGGCGCGGGATGTACGGCACCTCGTATGGTGTCATGGTGATGGCAAAGACCTATCTTCTCCTGCTTGCAATTACGCTCGGGGCGAGCAATTTCTGGCTGGTGCGACGTACGCGGTCAGACGCGGCCCCGGTGCTGCTTCGCCTGCGGCGCTTCAGTGAGGCGGAGATCGGGTTGGGCTTCACGGCCGTGCTCGCCGCAGCTTCACTCACCTCTCAGCCGCCTGCGATCGATCTTGGGCAGCAGGATCAGCTCACGAAGCACGAAATCGTGGAGCGTATGAGCTGGAAGCGGCCAGCATTACACAGTCCCCGGCTTTCGGATCTCCCGCCCAGGAAATCGCTGAAGGAGCATCTCGAGGACGCGAACTTCTCGGGTGGCAACGAGAACGATTTCATGAACCAGAAGTGGTCTGAATATAACCATCAATGGTCGGGGTTGATTGTCTTCTCGGCAGGTCTACTGGCATTTGTTTCGAGGTTCAAGGGGCAGCGGTGGGCGCGAAACTGGCCGCTGCTCTTTTTTGGATTGGCGGTGTTCATCCTCTTGCGCGGCGATCCTGAAACATGGCCTCTGGGGCCACGTCCTTTCTGGGCGAGTTTTGCTGAGTCGGACGTGCTCGAACACCGTTTGTTCGCAGTGTTGATTACTGCTTTTGCACTATTTGAGTGGTCTGTCGAAACCGGGCGAATCAAATCTCAGATTGCAGCTTTGGTCTTTCCCGCGATCTGTGCGCTTGGCGGCGCTTTATTACTTACTCATTCGCACGGGACCGGCGACTTCAAGGAAGAGCTGTTCGCCGAGATGAGCCATTCGCCAATCGCGCTGCTGGGGGCCACCGCCGGGTGGGGCCGCTGGCTAGAATTGCGCTCGCCGCCGGAAGATGTCGTGCCGGATGGCAGGTCCGGAATCGTCCGCGTAGCAAGTTGGGCATGGCCGATTTGCTTAGTTCTGGTGGGTCTCATCCTGATTAATTATCGCGAATCTTAAGCTCGCGTGGTTGCGAGCCGGCATCTTTGCGCCGCGCCAGCCTACTATCCTTTCCTGTATCGTAAGAAAGGTGTTTTGGCGCCGAGTTGAACCGAGCGCCACCCGCCGATTTTATCTGTGAGGCAATTCATGCCATTGCTGCAACCCCGTTTTTCCAAGGGTCTATTCCTTGCCGTTGTCACCTGTTTCGCACTCCATGCCCGCGCACAGCGGCTCCCGCAGACTGTTCACCCCGAGCACTACCAACTCCTGCTCACTCCCAACCTGAAAGTTGCAACCTTTGCGGGCAGCGAAAAGATTGACGTTCTGCTGGACCAGCCTCTTGATTCGATTACTTTGAATGCCGCCGAAATCAAGTTCCAAAGCGTTACCACGAAGATTGACGGCAAAGATCTAAAAGCTACCGTTACGGAAGACGAGAAGAAGCAGCAGGTCACCTTCAACTTCAATCGCACCCTGCCAGCCGGGCGGCTTACGCTGCAGATTGAATACACCGGCATCCTAAATGGAGAATTGCGCGGCTTTTATCTTTCGAAGACTTCGAAGCGCAACTACGCTGTGACGCAGTTCGAGCCCACTGACGCGCGGCGCGCATTTCCGTCGTTCGATGAGCCGGCATTCAAGGCCACGTTTGACGTGAGCCTGGTGGTGGACAAGAACGACACCGCGATCTCGAACACCAACATTGTTTCAGACACGCCCGGACCCGTGGTTGGGCAGCACACGATCCGCTTTGCGACTACGCCGAAGATGTCGACTTATCTCGTCGCATTTCTGGTGGGCGACTTCCAGTGCACCTCTGGCGAGAGCGACGGCACCCCGATTCGCGCGTGTGCGACTCCGGACAAGGTCGAATACACGAAATTTGCGTTGTCGGCGGCAGAGTACATCCTGCACTACTACAACAACTACTTCGGCATTAAGTACCCGATGCCCAAGCTGGACATGATCGCCCTGCCAGATTTTGAAGCAGGCGCGATGGAGAATTTTGGCGCCATTACCTATCGCGAGACGGATCTTCTGATCGACGAAAAGACCGCTTCTGTAGGTTCAAAGAAAAACGTCGCGCTGGTGGTTGCGCATGAGATGGCACACCAATGGTTCGGCGATATGGTGACCATGCAGTGGTGGAACAATCTTTGGCTCAACGAGGGCTTTGCCACCTGGATGGAAAATAAGCCGGTCGCGGCGTGGCATCCCGAATGGAATATTCCGCAGGATGTGGCTGCCGGGCTTAATAGAACGCTCAATCTGGACGCGCAGCGGACGACACGCACTATTCGCGCCGAAGCCGATACACCCGATGAAATTAACCAGATGTTCGACGGCATCACCTATGACAAAGCCGGCGCAATGTTGCTGATGGTCGAGAACTATGAGGGCGAGGAAACCTTTCGCGAGGGTGTACACAACTACCTGAAGGCACACATCTATGCGAATGCCACCGCGGAAGACTTCTGGAACACGCAGACAGAAGTCAGCCATCGGCCGATCGATAAGATCATGGCGAGCTTCGTGGAGCAGCCGGGCGAGCCGATTCTGAACTTCGAGAATCCGACTGGCGGAAGCGTCTCGGCCAGCCAGCAGCGCTTCTTTCTCAGCCCGAGCGCGAAGGTGGACAATCCGCAGACCTGGTATGTACCGGTGTGCTTCAAATCAAGTGGGCCCGAGAATGCATGCGATGTGTTTTCATCCGCTCAACAATCGCTCAAGATTCCGGCCGCACCCTTCTTCTTCGCAAACGCTCAGGGCAAGGGCTACTACCGTAGCAGCTACCCGCCTGACGTGTATGCAAAGATCGTCGCGAATGTAGAAACGGGCCTCACACCCGAAGAGCGCATCTCGCTTCTTGGAGACGAATGGGCGCAAGTGCGCGCCAACAAGGCGCCGTTAGGCGATTATCTGAACCTGATTGCAGCGGTGAGGGATGACGCAAGCGGAACCGTCATTGGGACAGCCCTGAACAGCGTCGTCACGATCGACTCCCAAATTGCCGCGACGCCGGAAGAGAAAGAAGCCCTGGCTGCATGGGTTCGCAAGAACTTCAAACCGGCTCTCGATCGCTTGGGCCCGCCCTCGGCGAGCGATACTCCGGAAACGAAGGAATTGCGCGCAACTCTGTTTGGGTCGCTGGGTACTATCGGCAAAGACCCCGAAGTGATTGCGCAGGCCAAGGAAATGGCGGCCAAATACCTGGCCGATCAGAGCTCCGTAGATTCGACCCTTGCGCAGGCGGCGATGGGAATTGCCGCGATCAATGGGGATGCGGCCTTCTTCGATCAGCTGCAGAAGGTGGCTGAGACCTCGACGAATCCCGAGCTTCAGGAGGGTGCGCTGCGGCTGCTGGCGGAGTTTAAGGATCCGGCACTGGCGAAACGCTCGCTGGACTATGCTGTATCCGGCAAGGTGAGGAACCAGGACTCGGTGATCGAACTGCTAATCGCATTGCGCAGTGCGGATACACATGATCTTGCCTGGCAGTACATTCAGGAGAACTGGAGCAAGGTGCAGGCGCAGGTGACGACTGCGATGGGCGGATATCTGGTAAGCGGCACTGGAAGCTTCTGCAGCTCGGAGAAGCGCGATGAAGTCATGAGCTTTTTCGCGACGCACAAGGTCCCGGCGTCAGAGCGCGCCTTGGCGCGTGCGCGCGACCAGATCAACGACTGCATCGAACTGCGCTCCCTGCAGGAGCCGAAACTGAAAGAGTGGATAGCCAGCCAGAAGTAGTTATCCCGCTCAAGTGAATGATGGGCGAGGCGCAATCCTCGCCCATTTCCTTTGATGAGAAGATTGTCCACGTCGCCCCGTTAAGATAAACAAAATGATCCCCTTCAAACAGAGGCTGGCTGCGATTGAAGAGCGCATTGAGGCGGCCTGCGATCGTGCGGGCCGCGCACGCCGCGACATGCGGCTCATGGCTGTGTCCAAAGCACATCCAGCATCTGCGATCGTAGAAGCCGTCGAGGCCGGTGTGACACTCTTTGGCGAGAACCGCGTGCAGGAATTCGAGCGCAAGCGGTCGGAGCTAGAGGCGCTGGGAGTATTTGCGTCGCAGGACATTGAGATTCACATGATCGGACATCTGCAATCGAACAAGTCGGGCAAGGCGGTCGAGATTTTTTCGGCCATTGATACGGTCGATTCGCTGCGTCTTGCGGAACGGCTGAATGAGGCGGCAGACAAGTCAGGGCGCGTGTTGCCGGTGTTTCTGGAGATCAAGCTAGGTGGTGAGGCGACGAAGACGGGCCTCGATCCGGCAGGAAGGGAATTGCAGGAAATGCTCGAACGCGCGCCTGATCTTTCGCATATCAACGTGCGCGGCTTGATGACAGTTCCTCCGCTCGACGATAACCCGGAGACTGCACGGAGCTGCTTCCGGCGATTGCGGGAACTGCGCGAGGAACTTGCCGGACGTCATCCCACGCTCGATTGTTCGGAGTTGTCGATGGGCATGTCGGGCGATTTTGAAATCGCCATCGAAGAAGGCTCAACCCTGGTGCGCATCGGGACGGCACTCTTCGGCGTGCGCGAGGCGCGAGTTTGAAAGAGCACGAGGCGCGGGAGTGGATCTCGTTTGCGGTGGTGAGGTGGTCGCGGGGCAATCGCGAAACAAGTTTGTACGTGTGCACGGCCGCAGCGGGGCGCAGGTCGCCGAAGTATTCAGGCCTGACAAGAAGGCACGACTCCCGTAGACTTACGGCTTGATCCATCTCAAGCGTTAACAGGAAGACGAATGTCACCACTCTACGCCGTGGTTCTGGGCGCGATCGTTCTCACACTGATGAGTGTTTCATTGGCACGTCTTCACAAGGTGAAGACGAAGGCTGATTATCTGGTTGCCGGGCGCTCACTGCCCGCCTTTGTGCTTGTTTTCACGCTGCTTTCTTCATGGATCGGCTCGGGTTCGCTGTTGGCCGGCGCCGAAAACGCCTACCGTCATGGATTCGCCGCGCTCTGGCAGGGCGGCGGAGGCTGGGCCGGCCTGCTGCTGATCTACTTCATCGCACCGCGTGCCCGCAGGTTCGCGCAGTTCACCATTCCCGATCTGCTCGAGGCGCGGTACAACCAGGCTGCCCGCGTGCTCGGCGTGATCGCAGTGCTGTTTGCTTACACCGCGATCACCAGCTACCAACTCATCGGCGGCGGAGACATCCTGCACCTGCTGTTTCCCGCTCTGATTACCGCCGATCTTGGCAAGTACATCATCGCCGCCTTCGTCATCGTATTTACGGCCATTGCAGGCATGTCCTCGGTGGCCTATATGGACGTCTTCATCGGCCTGCTCGCCACGTTTGCACTGCTCCTTGCGTTTCCGGTGCTTACCCATGCCGCAGGCGGCTGGAGCTCGGTGACGCATTCGCTGCCCGCTACGCACTTCCAGGTCTTCGGCGATTTATCGCCGGTTCAGGCGCTGGAGCTCTTTCTGCCAACCTGTCTGCTTCTGCTGGGCAATCAGTCGATGTACCAGAAGTTTTTCTCGGCTAAATCCGAGCGCGATGCGCGCGTGGCGGTCGTAGGCTGGATTATCGGAACGGTGATTCTGGAAACGGTGATCGTCGCGCTGGCGATAGTGGGGTCGGTGCTTTTTCCCACCGGGGAAGTCTCTCGCCATCCGCGTGAAATCCTCGCCTACAGCGCTCTCCACGGCATGCCCGCGCTGCTGGGAGCCTTCCTGATGGGAGCGATCTTCGCCAAGATCATCTCGACGGCCAACAACTATCTTTTCTCTCCCGCTACCAATCTCGTCAACGATGTTTTCGTGCGCTATATCGCGCCTGACGCCTCGAATAAGCGCATTCTGATCGTGTCGCGGCTCATGGTCGTACTGTTAGGTCTCTGGGCGCTTTACCAGGCGATGGGAACCGAATCGGTGCTGAAGAAGGCTCTATACGCCTATACGATCTATTCGGCTGCGCTTACGCCGGTGATCCTGGCGGCGTTCTACTCGCGACGCGCAAATGCAGCGGGAGCGGTCAGCGCCATTGCTGCCGGAACCTTTGTCACGGTTTTTTGGGATTCGGTTCTCATCCATCCCCATCTGCCCGCGCTGATCGCGGAGCGTGACGCAATTTTTCCGGCGCTGCTGGCGGCGCTGCTTTGCCTGGTGGTGGTGAGTGCGGTGACGAAGCCGCCGGATGCGGAGAAGATTGCGCAGTTTCACCAGCAACAATGAGGTGGCGCTACTTCCCCTTGAGCGGTTTGCGCGCGAAGTAGTAGAGCGAGAAGCCGAGCACGGTGAACATCACAACCGAGAGCGGCTGCTTGTACAGAATTTGATAGGGAGCCGATCCCGACGCGAACCATACCTGCACTTCATGGCCAGTAGCTGCTTCGTATAGCTTGCGCGCGACCCCCAGCAATCCCATGATGCCGCCAGCCGCGATCAAGCCGCTTGCATAGAGCGAGCCTGGTGAGACTTCACTTTCGGTCTCCGAGGTATCGCCGCCTGCCCTGGCAACGGCGCGGTCCACCATCCAGCGAACCATGCCGCCACAGAAGATAGCCAGCGTGGTGCCGATGGAGAGATACGATCCTACGGCAAACGACAACGAGCGCACGCCAAGCAGTTCAACGGCGATGACCAGGAAGACGCCAAGCAGGACCAATCCCCAGGGCAATTTGCGCGACAGGATGCCATTGATCACGGTGGCCATCAATCGTCCCTGCGGGGCAGCGGCCTTCTCGCTGCCAATGCCCTGCGCCCACTGGACTTCGATCTTGCCGGTGTCGGGATTGAACAAGTATTTGCCGTCAGCCAGAGTGGTCGAGCCCAGCGCATTGAGGAGCACGTACTTGCTTCCGTCGACGAACGCCGTGGATTTATCCGGTCGAGTCAGCAGAAAGCGCGAGCGGCTGAAATGCTGCTGTTGCACCTGCACGCCATCGGTGGGCGCGTTCAGACTGAAGGGGAGGGGAGCTTTCATCGGCGTGAACTCTTCGAGGCCCTTGTTCATGGCATTGAGCGTGATGCCAATCGAGAACACAGAGACGATCACACCCACCATTACCGCTATCTGCTGCTTCCAGGGTGTCGCGCCGATCAGGAATCCTGTTTTGAGATCCTGCGAAGTATCGCCGGCGTTGGCGGCGGCGATGCACACGGTTCCGCCGATAGTGATGGCGAGGGCTCCGAATGCGGGAGCAGTCCAGCCTTTTACCAGAAAGATTGCGGCGGTCGCCATGAGCGTGGCGATTGTCATGCCGGAGATGGGATTCGCCGAGCTTCCAATCAATCCCACGATGCGCGAAGACACGGTAACGAAAAGAAAACCGAAGACAACAACCAGAAGTGACGCGGCGAGATTGGCAAGCCATCCCACTTGCGCGCCAGGAACAGGCTTAAAGGTGAGAAACAGAAACATCAGCAGAACCAGCAGCACGCTGCCACCGAGCACGACGCTCATGGGCAGATCGCGCTCTGTGCGCCTGGCCGATGCCATGGTGGCGTTCTTGCCGAAAGTTTTTACGCCCGCGCTGAGCGCGCCGAGGATGGTGGGCATGGTCTTGAGCAAGGTGATCAGACCCGATGCCGCGACCGCGCCCGCTCCCATGGGCCGCACGTAGGTGCGCCACAGGTCGCTGGGGGACATCTGCGCGATGGGAACCGTGCCCGGATAAATCGCAGTCGGCAGATGCGCCCCGAAGAAATGAATCACGGGCATTAGAACGAACCAACTGAAGACTCCGCCTGCGAACAGCACTCCCGCGATGCGCGGCCCGATGATGTAGCCCACGCCCATGTATTCCGGCGTTGCCTCGGCGCGCAACGCGGCGCCGGGGAGCCACTTCGGCTCATAGTTAGGAGTGCCCGGCCACGCGCCGAGGAGGTTTTCGTTCTGAAAAAGCGTGTAAAGCGCGCCCAGGCCGAGTCCGAAGAAGACGCGGCTGGCGAAGGACCCTCCACGCTCGCCAGCGATCAGCACATCAGCACAGGCCGTGCCTTCGGGATACTTGAGGTTGCCGTGCTCCTCCACGATTAGCTGGCGGCGAAGCGGAATCATGAACAGCACGCCGAGCCAACCGCCTAGCAGCGCGAGAATAAAAATGCGGAAGTATTCGAGATCGAATCCCAGAAAGATCAGGGCGGGAAGCGTGAAGATCACGCCGGCGGCAATCGATTGCCCGGCGTTGCCGGTCGTCTGAACGATGTTGTTCTCGAAGATCGAAGCTCGCCCGAGGGCACGCAGCACGCTGATCGAAAGTACGGAGATGGGAATGGACGCGGCGACCGTAAGTCCGGCACGCAGGCCGACGTAGACCGTGACCGCTCCGAAGAGCACTCCAAAGATGCAGCCCAGCAGAATGGCGCGCACGGTGAATTCAGGGCGCGTCTCATTGGCAGGGACAAAGGGTTGAAATTCGGGCAGGCTGGCCAATCGTTCCTCCGTGTCTTGTCAGGCGCAGGCGCGCATCCCGCGCATGAGAAGTGTGAGTGTATCAGCGCGGCGTATCGATTCAGAAGCCCAATTCGAAGTGAGTGGCTCATCTAGGCGAATTCGGAATGCCCGAGACCTCCTCTCCAGCCCAGGGAAACACGCCGCCAAAGAAAACTGAACACTCCGCCTTCCGTCACCGTCTTTGCGTGTGAATGTCATCCGCGCATCATGGTGGTCCGCACGAGGCCGCAGACCAGGGGGGCCCCGAGTTTGGCCAGCAACGAGGAAGCGAAGTTCGAGTCGCTCGTGAGGCGCCAGTCGAAGTTTGTTTTCCGCGTTGCTTACGCCATCCTGCGAAACAGTCATGATGCCGAAGATGCAGTTCAGGAGACGTTCTTGAAGCTCTATCGCAACGGCGCATGGACGGAAATCGAGAACGAGCGTGCCTTCCTCGCACGTGCAGCCTGGCGCATGGCAGTCGACCGGCTGCCACAGGTACAGACAGAACAGGCGCAATTCGTGTTGGTTTCGAATACGCCGAGTCCGGAGCAGGAGGCCATAGCCGCGGATTGGCACGCGACAGTCCACCGTTTTGTGGATGCCCTCCCCGAAGAACTTCGGCAGCCTTTAGCTCTTTCCACGGTGGATGAACTGAACTCGCGAGAAATCTCGGAGATCCTCGGAGTTCCAGAGGGCACCGTTCGCACCCGTCTGATGCGCGCGCGGCAGATACTGAGGCAGAAGTTGACGGTATTAACGGAGAATCGCTATGCGCGATAAAGACGAGCTCGACTCTCTGCTCGACAGGGCGCTGGTTACGTATGCAGACCCAGGCGTTGCTCCCGATCTGGCGGGGCGGGTGCTCGCCTCTATACAACACATTGACGGCCGGAGGCGCCCTGACAAGTGGCTACCGTTGGTCGTTGGAGTCGCTGCGTTTGCCGGGTTGCTATTTGTGACTCTGTTCCTCGCGCGTCACGCTGCACCGCCGGCGAGCATTTCTCCAACCGTTGAGCTGGCAAAGCCACACAAATCTGGTCCTGCAGGTCATATGGAAGAGAACAAATCTGATGCGGAAAGGACGACCCGCGTCGTCACGTCGCACTTCCCGCTAAAGACAACATACTCCGGGAGAGGTGGCTTTGGCGGCAGGATCCATGAGCAAGCGGTGCCCAGGCTGGAGGTGTTTCCTGCGCCTGCGCCCCTTACCGTGGAAGAGCGCGCCCTTGCGACCCTGGTGAGTCAATCCTCTGGAGACATCAGCCAATCGATAGCCGACAGGCAGAAGAATGCGGCTGAACCAGTCCGTATCGCCGCAATTCAAATTCAACCCATCAACCCGCCAGTCAACGGCGAGAACTAAGGAGCCACAATGCGCAGGATCGCCATTCTTTGCCTCAGGCTATTCTTCATCCCACTATTCGTTGTGCCTGTATTCGCGCAGGAAACTCATGCCCAGGCCCCGGAAGCTCACTTCTACCATCTCGACTTCGTGGTCAAGGAATTGGGCGACGACGGGAAGGTGGTGAACAGCCGCACCTACCTCACGACGATCTCGACAGAGGGGATGTCGTCCGTCCGCACGGGGACGAAAATCCCATTGCGCACGAACGACAAGGGTGAGATCAACTACATCGATGTCGGAATCAACATCGATTGCCAGCGCGTGCACGAAGCGGCTGAAGGGCTGGCGATGCAGATTTCTGCCGAGATAAGCAGCTTGGCTACCCCGATCGGGACCGGCAACACTCCAACTCCGATCATCCGGCAAAATCGCTGGCAGTCGGCCACAGTGCTGCCAATCGGAAAACCCAGCGTCGTCTTCTCGTCAGACAATCTTGAGAACAAGGGCAAGATGCAGGTCGAGGTTACGGCTACGCCTATGCACTAGAGCAGAGTATTTGTCCCAGTTAACTATTGAGCGTGCAGGCTGGTACTGAGGCTCTCGAGGTTTTGCGGGCGCACGCGGATAACGCCGCCGCGCGGACTATCGATATCTGCAATGAGCATGAACGACACGGCAACAACCAATGGCACTACAACGAAGAGTGTGGCCTTGGAGCGATGTGCTCCGACGCCGAGCAGCACATTGGCGACGATGGCAATCGCTGTCATCATACCCCATGCAGCGGCGGGAATCCGATTCCACCACGCAGCTTGTGTATAACCCTGAGAGTTCAACACATCATTCATGCCGGAAACGGCAAGCGCTCTTACCGGGGTTGGCTGCGCATTCGCGGGCCCAATGACCGTCGCCCAAAGCTTATTTTGCAACTGCGCGGTGTCCTGGTTGATGTGCGGCAAGTGATCACGATCGCGTGTGCTGTAGAACTGAATGCGCAGATCGGTGTATTGCCGCAGCAACGCACGAACCTGCGCAGCATCGGCCTGGGGTAAGAGATCTGCACGGACATACTCGGTTCCGATGGCGTTGGCCTCTTCCTCTTCATAGCTTTTGCGCAGATCGTAACGCGTCGTGGCCATGGAAAAACTGAATCCAATGATGAGACCGAGCAACGTCAGGCTCGCCGCCAGGACAACGCCGAAATCCTGGCGAAGGTCTTCCGGCAGCTCGAAGCGCAACTTGCCGCGCAAGAACGCGCCGGTCCAAGTTGCGAACCAGAGCAGGACAAACGAGACAACGAAAACCAGGGACGGATGTCTCAACAAGTCGGCGACCATGCTAGAGCTTTTACCACGATGAAGCCAAAGTGTGCAGGAAAACCAGGACTTCTCACGAAGACAGAGAATAGCAAGCGATAAGCACAGAACGTCGCGTCTTCACGGCGGAAAAAGAACCAAATGCTACATGTCGCGAATGGCAAAGCTCATTCCAGCTTCAAAATCGAGGTATACTCTTACCAACCGGGAGCGAGGTTCTCTGAATCCGGCTCCCCCTGAGTGAGGTGAGTCTTCCGCAGTCAGATTGACCCCCTGACGCTGGACCTTCCGTCAAGTCAGAACACCGCTTGGCGTGCAGTGGTTCGCGTGCTCCGAAGTCCCATGGATAGTGTGACTTCTGTTGCCTTCCCTGCCGATTGCCGACTCTGCGGCGATCCCCTCACTGGCTTGAGCCGCCTTCCCGTTTGCTCCTCTTGCTGGAACGACCTTCCCTCACAATCTGCTTCGCTCTGTTTTCGATGTGGCGAGAATATCGGTGTCTCTGATTTTGGGGAGGGGCCGGGTGAGGAACTGTTGTGCCGTCCCTGCCGACTTGCGCCTCCAAGGTTCGAACGGGCGGTGGCGCATGGGCTTTACCAGGGCACCATGCGGTCTCTGCTGCACCTGCTCAAGTATGAGGGGTGGGAGCCAGTCGCCCGAAGGCTGGGTGCATTGATGGCTGCCCGGATCGCATCGATTCCGGGATTGCCGCAATCGATGCTGGTGGTTCCGGTACCGCTCTTCAAGTCGCGCCGTAGGGAGCGCGGCTTCAACCAGGCGGAGTTGCTGGCGCGAGCGGCGACGCGCGCTATGCGCAACCTTCGCCCGGAGTGGGAGGGCGAATTTGCCCCGGGGGTTCTGGCGCGCCAACGCGCGACTGAGAGTCAAGCAGGCCTGAGCCTGCACCAGCGCCGGCGCAATTTGCGCGGCGCTTTTTTTGTCACTGATGCCATCAGGGTGCAGGGGCGCGATGTGCTGCTGATCGACGATATCTATACCACCGGGGCGACGGTGCGAGCGTGTTCGCTGGCGTTGAGGCGGGCCGGGGCAGCCGGCGTGTGGGTGGCGACGGTTGCGCGGGCGCAGCGGCGGCAGATCGAGGCTTACCGGGCAGTTACGGTCGAGGTGCCCATGCATCAGGACGTCGCCATGTGGGATAGAGGCACGACAGTGCAGTAACAGGCGAGGGCGATTTTGCCCGCGGGTAAAACGGAGACGGGGGATGAGAATGTCGTTGGGGAAAGCATCGGTTCATGCTCGCAAGCAAAAGTCACTCGCCAAGTGCCATACCCTGCCGCACGCGGAGACGGTTGAGCCGCGGGTCCGATTCAACTCTGCCATGCAGACGCCGGTGCTCGTGCTCAATGCCTCGTACGAGCCGATCAACATCTGCGGGGCGCGCCGGGCCCTGGTCCTGGTGTTGAAGGGCGTTGCCAAGACCGAAGAGGAGCAGGGGGCCATTCTGCATGCTGCGCGGGTGAGGATGCCCATGCCGTCGGTGATCCGGCTGCTTGAATATCGGCGGATTCCGCACCAGACTCGCGCTCTATCGCGCAAGAACATCCTGCTGCGCGACCGAAACACCTGCCAATACTGCGGGGTGGTGCTGCACTCCTCCGAGCTTACGCTCGACCATGTGCAGCCGCGCTCGCGGGGCGGACTCTCCACCTGGGAGAACCTGGTCGCCGCCTGCCACGGCTGCAATCGCCGCAAAGGCAATCAATTGCTCCATGAGCTCCAGGACATGAAGCTGATGCGGGAGCCGCGGCCGTTTTCGCTGCATACGAGCCGCCATATCATGCGCATGATCGGCCACTCGGACCAGAAGTGGCGGAAGTATCTCTACTACTAAGACCGGAGGGTGACATCAGTCACCCTCGATTCCTGACAAACGATACTACGGTTGCAGCCCAAGCGGTGCGATTCTGCTTGTGTCAGGAGGCAGTCATGAATCTCACAACGGTTTCGCAGCAACAGCAGAAGGAATGCGATCGGCAGGACCCTTACATGCGGCTGGTCTATGCGATCGGCATACTTCTCACCATGTTCGGCAGCTTCATTCCTGGCCAGGTGAACTGGAACGTGGTCGGCATCGCACTGGTGATCTTTTACTGGATCTACTGAAGGGGTACCCTCCCCCGGTCTTGCTCTACTTCGTAACTGCTTGATTCTAAAATGTATGGTTTATAACGGATTCATTCTAAAGAGTCTGTCTGTAACCATTTAATTCTAAAATGGTTAAGCGTGGCGATTCACTCTCTCAACCCTGGCTGCCTGTAACCGTTTCATTCTAAACAATGAGACTGTAATCGTTTCATTTCAAAGTGAGTTGACTCAGAAGACAGAAAGCCCAGCCGATTGTGGCGGCTGGGCCTTTTGTTCTTCTATTTCTATTTTCTATTGTAGCGGGTTGAAAGAAATACTCGGCCAAGTATTTCAGGGGCGGTAATCAAAGCCAATCCATAAGCCGGGTAGCCGAGAGAAATTCTTTCAGTCCGGGTTGAATGCCTTCATAATGGTGGGAAGGAAGTCGAGCGGAGCCCCGTGAACATCAAATCCGGAGTCGTCGCATTGCTGCTGGGACTGGTTGTCGCTCTGCCCGTGCAGGGCAAGTCCAGTTCGACACATCCCGAAAAAAAGAGCCGCAGCGCTGGCGGCGAGATGGCGAGCGGTGCCGGAGACATCGGTAAAGGGGCAGCCAAGGGCGCGGGGAGTTTAGCGGCGGGCGCCGGCAAAGGCGCAGTGGACCTGGTCACGCTCCATCCGGTTGATGCGGCGGTGTCGGTGGGCAAGGGAGGCGTGTCAGCAGGCACGCACATTGCCGTCGGCACGACGAAAGGAACCGCGAAGATCGTCACCGGTGTCGGCAAGGGGATCAAGCACATCTTCTAGGGCTGGACAGGAGCGTATGGTCCCGCCCATCGCCTTCATCATGGCGGACGCGAGGCTCAAACTCCACCAAAGATGAAGATGACCACTCTTGAAATATTGCTGACCGCTCACTTGCGCGGACGTCCCAACCCCTGCCTGTCCTCGATGGAAGCCTCCTGCTGGTCTTCTGCGTTCGCGAAGGATCTGCCAATCGATCTGCTCAGCCTTTGCTGGTATTGAAGAAGCGGTTTATGGCGCTCTTGCGGCAAGGCTGAAATCAGATCACTGACTAAGGCTTTCATCCGTCGCATTACCTGCACGCTGTTCGCACCATAGAAGCGAATCTCCTCGAATGCCAGGTCGAGGAAGTCTTCCCATACTGGATACGAAATTACGAATCGCAGTTTGCCGCTGCTGTCGCGAGTCGCACCGATCTCCAACTGCCGCCTGCCGAGACGCCGCAGCAGGTCTTCGATCTGATCGAGCGCCTGGACTGCCGTGGTGGGGTCGTTTATCGCCGGTGAGAGCGCCTTAATCGCGATATCCACTAATAGGCGAAAGGCGTACTTGGGATCTTGTTCAAACGTCCTGTCGCCTCCCATTCCGAATGCTTGTCTAAATCTTTTCTCGTCAATATGCTTAGTCCCTCCGTAGACGCGCAATAGAGGGGTGCCCTCGACGACGAAGTCTCCGGCAGGTGAGGCGACCTCCACGATTCCTCCTGCCGCCGAGGACAGAGTGAGGAGGGTTTTCTCATCTACCCATTGAATCGCTCGTGGCCGCCCAATGTGAAGCACCGTTTGGGTCTGGGGATATTGCTTGAGTTCTTCAGGAGCTGCGATGGCGGGCGGGGTTTCCAGCGGTGGATACAGCGCCTCAATCACACGCCTGCCATGCTCCCCGGTGAGACTAAGCATTCGCCGGATCTGGAAGAGAGATATCCGGTCGACGAGCGCCACCAACATCGCTACGCTCGCCATCATAAGAATGATGACTAGCCATCCACTAAAAAACGGCGTATTGCCGGAGTGGTTGCGATCCAGCCAGGCGATGGCCCCAAGAGAATAGAGGAAGGTAGCGGTGAAGACGCCCAGGGAGTGCCATAGCACGCGATCCCGGACGATCCAATGAACCAACCGCGGCGAGTATGCGATCGCACTGAACTGGACCATGACGAAGACGAGTGAAAAGACGACACCTGTCAACGCCATCATGCCGGAGGCGATCGAAGAATCGATCACCACTGCTGCCACAGGACTCATCCCGGACTTAATCGATGGCAGCCAGCGGCTTTCAAATCTCGGCAGCGTCAACGCTACGAAAACTGCGAGGACCGCATATGAAACGGGTATGCCCCAGTTGGGCAATTCGACCGTGCGACGCCGAGGGGCCATAGATTCGCCTAAACTGTTTCCGTTGAGTGAAGTATAGCGGAGCGTTCACGGCGAGGTTCTTCATGCGTAGCAGCATCGTCGGCTCACAATCATGGTCCAACCGGCAAGCGCTTTGCTGTAAAAGCAGAGATCCCGGCCGCTGCCACCAACCCACAATCCAACCCAAAAATTCTCTTGTCTTGCACGACTTCCGGGTGTTGGGCAATCCCCATCGCCGTAGAGCCAAATGGGGCTACGGCGTCACACGCACAGGTCCAAGTCAGCTGATCGGATTAGTAACGAAAAACGCGCTTCGCGTTACTTGGCTGAAAATTTGCCTAATCGGACAAGTATCTTTCGATCCTGACAGATTGAATACGGCGTATCCGGGAAACTTCTCGGTCGCATGGAGTTCGAACTGAACCACCACCCTTCTTTTGCGTCGCTTTTGATTCACTAGCAAGCTGGCAAAAACTTCTATTCGCGGAAGAAAGATCCATCAGGGGCTAAAGCCCCATGTGTGCTCTATCGTTCACGGCACACTGAAGTCGTGCCCTCTCAAAGCAACGAGTTTTCCGCAACTGCTACCTGTGCCCATAATTTGTGAAAACGTAATCTTTTGTCTTCACTGCCGTGTGGCACGCGAACCCGCACTTGGCGTCGTTCCCCTGCGGCGGCTTGTCAGTTAAGTTGCCGAGCCTGAACGTATCGGACGCCGCGTCATACTCGAAGACGCCGTAACCCCATCCGCCGCTGTCCGCGAACCTCTTGCTGTCCTTCACCATGAGATCGACGTCATGCTGGGGGCCTGGCACCGTTGGAGAACCGGGTTCACCGACATCCACTTTCGCGTTCCAATGGACCTTCGCCATCTTGGCGCCATCCGGAAAGGGCTTGCCGTTACCGGGAATGCCCGCCTTATAGGCGTTGATCATCACAGGATTCCCGAGGATCGCAGCGACCGCACCTCCGTTATGGCTGATGGAGATTACCGGCCAGCTTTCGTATCCCCTGAACTCAGAGAACGCGAGGCCATTCGGTATTTTGAGGGTGTACTTGTCCTGCACGGAAGTGACGGCTTGTGCCGGTGACGGGACTGCTGTGGAGGCGGAGGCAGCGTTGACATGGGGAAGGTTGTGGATGAAACGTGCAAGCTTCCAGGTTTCGTTATCGGAGATGCTCGACCGCCAGGCAGGCATGCCTGTGAGGCGAACTCCGTTTTGTATGATCCAGAACAGTTCCGCGTCACTCCAATGCTGCACGTGGGATGAGGTCAGGTCCATGGCAGGGGGGGACATGTTGCGTCCGATGGTAGTGTCTCCGCGCGCATCCGCACCGTGGCACTGGGCGCAAGACCCAAGAAACACTTCCTGGCCCTGACTCACGACCTCATCCGTCTCAGGCAGGGGGTTCTTCATCTTCCCTGCCTCCAACGGAATGGCGACGTCTTTAGCCGCATTGGCCAGGCCGGTTTCTTCCTGGGAAGGAGGTTTGCCCGCCGTGCAGCCTTGAAGCAAAACGCCCAGCATTGCGCTGATCACGCCAAGCATCAGCTTGTGTTTTAGCGCCACGCGGCGATCATTTCCGCCCCACCCGCCAAACCACGGCAGACCCACAGGTTCCCTCATAGGTTGAGGCATCGCGTGTTCTCCTTCACAAAGAAAGTTATTCTGAGCACGATATGACGTGTGTCTGGAACAATCGCAATTGTGCCAGAGGTCGGGGGAGTAAAACAATTTGGACGTCAAGGAGTAAAGCAATTGGACAATGGATCGACCGATACCTTCGTATCAAGTGTGCGGGAGGGGCGTGCTCATTTCACCAGCCTGGTACCCGCCTCAAATCGCGAGCAGTGCTGGCGAGCGCAAGCGATCTTCTTTTGCGCAGCGGGTCAGTTTGAATCCAGCATCGAGAACACCACATCTCCGAGACGCCCGTTTTACGTCCAGTTGGATTACTTCCGGATTGCCGGTAATATGACCGGAACTCGGTAATCCGATCGATCTAGATTCGATCAGTGACTCGGCGATTTTGCACGATCTAATGAAGACACCGACTGTTCAGCCGTGTTTGGGCTGCGGATAGACTCAACGACACTGTGAACGATTTCAGTCCGGGAGGCTGTAGCTTAAGTGCAGGCGGTTTCCTCAAAGAACGTCTCTGAGTGTCACGGTCACCTCGTGGGTTTCATTTCCGTGCTGAACCGCTAACTGGAGTTGTGTGCCAGACGGCTGCAGGAATGCCGGCTGATTGACTTCATCGTCGAGCTTTTTGCCGTCGATGGCGGTGATCAGGTCGCCCGCTTCGATGCCGGCCTGCGCGCCAGGGCTGCCGGGCAAGACGGTCATCACTTGCAACCCCCGGCCGAAGGAATCGAATATGAGCCCGGCGCGATTGAAGACCTCGGGCTGACCCCAATCTTTTGTTGTTTCAAAATACACCTGGCCTTGCATGCAGTCGAAGACCTCAGTGAAATGGCGGAGAATGTTTTGCCCGATGTTACCGGCGAGATTTCCTGTGTCCAAAGGGTCTGTGGTGAAGCGCCCGATGACGCTTGGAACTGGAACATCGCCAATGCGCATGGTATTGACGCGCGCCAGATAGGCTTGCGGTGAAGGGCCGGCAAACCCGCGTCCGTTGTAAGCAAGAAAATGCGCTCCTAATACGTGGACCAGGTCGTTCTTCACCGTAAAGCCGGTGTTCATCATGGTTCCCGACTCGTTGCCCGAATCGAGCTCAAACAGTCCGGAGGCATCTCCGATGGAAGCCTGGACCAGCAACGCGTTGCCCTGGAATTGAAGCGGCACTGCCGTGCCAGGGCCGGAGTAATGAAAGCGCGGGCCATCGTAGAAGGTGAGGCGCTGGTGTTCGAAGTCGATCCTGACGGCTAAGCGTCGCAGCAACTCGTAGCCGACGGCGAATGAGGGAGCGTCGTCTTCATCCGGAAAGTCGATGACATAAAAGGTCTGATCGCGAACCAGGAGATCTCCAATCTGGAGGGTATCGACATGCGTCTTGTGTACCTGCACGTTTGCGGGACTGGATGTGCCGAATTCCAATCCTTGCGCATCGATCTTAAGACCCAGCTTGTGGGCCAAGTTCGCGGAGAGGATGTTCACAGACCCGGTGTCAAAGACTGCCTTGAACGGCCCTTTGCCGTCGATCGTGGCTTGAAAGATGAGTCCACCCTCGGCGGCCACAGACACCGAGCCCGAAGGCGGCATCTGGTAATCCTTGCGAAAGGGAATGGCGAACGCGGTCGTATCGAGGTCCTGGCGCAGTGTGCGCTGTGTATACAGGACGGTGAGCATCTCGCTTCCAGCTGGCTTTTTCTCCTCAAATGGCAACATGACGCCATTGACCGGGCGGTAATCGCTGAGCTCCTTGGTAGTCTTGCCTTCCACGCGATCAAGCAGGCCGGTTTGGCGATTGATCCAGAGAGTGAAGCCGCTTCCGCCGCGGACTCGGAAGCGCAGGCGATCCCAGGTTGTGGATCCCTCCGCTTCCGGGGTAAGCAGGGTAACCGCGGCGCCACCAAATTCCGGCAGCCAGTAAGCACGGCGGGTCAGGTATCGGTCGTCAATGTTGTCAGGACTGTCTGGATTGGAGAGTTGAATGTCTCCGTCCGCATCCTGATGCCAGCTTTGCGTCGGGCCATCGCCATCGGCTTGCTTTACTTCGAGAGCGGGGATTTCAACTCGGGACACATTGGCGCCGCCGCGCAGGTCCTCGACATAGTGCAGGCTTCCGGTCTTCCCGGCGACCTTGGCCGTTCCATCCGAGTCGCACATTTCAAAGTGCTGCCAGGCGTTTCCACCAGCGACCTGATAAAAGTGCTGGAGAACGGCTTGAGCCGACGGTTGGTTCTGTGCGGCGTGTGCAGGGTCGCAATAGAAACAAACCAAAAGGGCGACGACGACAAGACGCACAAGAAGCGAGCTAAAGCCAGATCCGTTGCTTCGATGGCTTGCCAGCATAGAAGGCGCAATTCCCTCTGCAGGCCAGGGTAATGCCTCCGCAGCAAATCTCCTAAGCAGTTGTAGCTTCTTTAGTGGTGCCCGTCCCGCAAGTTGACGATTTCAGCTCAACGTGCTCATTCAGCCGGGCGAGGACTGTTTTTCTGAGTTGCGGTCGAATTGTCGCCAACCCGGAAGTAATCCATCTGGACGTGAAGTCGGCTAATCGGACGTCCTTTCGATCCTGACTGACGGAATACGAAGTGTTGGAAAACTTTTCGCTTGCATGGAGTTCAAACCGACCTACTACCCTTCTTTTGGTAGGGTCAGTTTGAATCCAGCATCGAGAACACCACATCTCCGGATAACTCAGTGTCTTTACTACCCGGGCTTTTTGTTGTTCTTCTCTTGCTTGGGTGCGGAGTAACCCTGGCGGGCCTGTATCTGCATGCCTTCCCGATCCACTTTCACTTTAACGCGATGATAGGAACCGTCTGGCTTCACGCCGTCGAGGGAAAGTTCAAGCACGTAAACAACCTCCGACGCATCCGTCAGGCTCTTGAATCCCGCCCCGAGGTCATTGCTGTTGTGAAAGAAAGTTCCACCGGTCCCGTCGGCGAGTTCTGACATCACGCCCTCGGCACGCGACATAGCTGCGAGGTGGGTTGGATCGATGATGTGCCCCGCGCCTCTCTCGCCGATATCCGTTACGCCCGTGTACAGCCCGCGCGCATCCAGGGCGTTGATGGTCACACTGAACTGTACCGCCAGGTCCATGATCTGCGATTCCCAGCTCAAGGTCTCCGGCGTAATGGACACGAAACCGGGTGACACAAGGATCAGGGTGCGTTGCCCCGGCAGTTTGGCCATTCTGCGCACAAAGTCTTTGATCGTAACAAGGGTTACCTGAACGTCCTGCTCGCCAACCGCCAGAACTCGCCTCGCGGCGGATTCCACCATTCCCTGAGCCACCTCTTGATCGCGCTGCGGGTTCAGGGCCGGGTCACAAGCGAATACCTGCGCTAATGCATTTGCGAAGGCGGTGCTATCGTGCTTGTTCTCGATCAGGTCGGCCTGGTAGTACTCGATTTTCGGACATTCTCCCGCACTCGACGGGTAGAGGCTTCGCGGTTCCAGGCTCATGATCGCGTCATGCAATTTTGCGCGATCGCGCGTCAGACCACTGTTGACTTTTCCAGAGGTCGAAACTACGGCAGCCATATCGGAGTCGACCAATGCCCCGTCCAGCGCTTTCGCATCGATTTTCTTGAGATATGCCAGGTCTGCGGCGCTCAGATGCAAGTCATCGAAAAGGTACACGGTGATTCGCTTTGGCAGGACCGCCGCCTGGGGCGGAGCGTTCGTTGTACTCACCTGTGCGGTGTTCCCCGGATTGCTCTCCGTTACCTCGCGCTTTTCAACTGTGAATCCAGAGATAACTTGCGGCTTGCCACCGTCAAAGACCTGGAAATCTTCTTTTTTCAGGTCGCCCACTGCGCGGCCTTGCTTATCGCGGACCACAACCGGCAGAAACGCTCGGTTCACGTTCACTACAATCCTGGCAGGTGTATTGCTAGAATCCTGCGCTTGTTGCGCGAGCTCGGCTACGGGAGGAACTTCCGGCGACGGAGCGGGGAGATCGGGGACAGCCGCCTGCGCGGATTTATCCGGAATTTCCTCTTTCTGCTTCGAAGTAACGGAGTTGTCGGCTGGGGGAGAAACTTCCTGAGAACGGCCAGGCTGCTCCCTGAGATCTTGCGGTGGTGGCGTCGCCGCATCCTTGACAATCCTCGTCGTGGCGGCGAAGCGGTGATAACCCGTGAACAGGCTTTCGTTCAACCATACGCTCGGCGAATCATTCGGCATACGGGTGAGGGGGTCGAGATTGGCGCCGTTGATCGCCATCGAGAGAGCCACGCTGCGCACCGGGCAAATAAACTCGCTGTCGCCGATCTGAACCGGGCCATACTGCACCAGGATCGCTGCCTTTTTGAACTGGGTGCTACCTTTCGTGTCGGCCTCCATGGTGGTGCGTAGAATGGTTCCGGTGACCGAATCCACCCAAAGCGAGCCCTGATACGCGGCCCTGGTGACAAAGGTGGATGTGTTGGAGCCGCCGCCGCTCGATTTTACATCGATGGCTGAACCCTGGCGGGAGCCGATGGTGGGCGTTGACGAGCCCTCAAGCGACGCCTGCCGCTGAAACGAGTTGATGATCTCGAAATGCGAGGCGGGACCTGGAACCGAATAATGGAAAACTGCGACCGGCCCCGCTGAGGACTGTTCCCAGTGGGTCCAGTTCACCTTGCCCTTGACGGTATCGGTCAGGATCATACTCAGCGTCGACCCGAATTCTCCTTCGGACGTCAGTCCAGACTGTCCCTGCCAGCGAGCGGAGGCCGCAGTGGTGGAGTCATTGGTTTGTTCGTCAAAAACGGAGACCTCCCGGCTCGAGGTGCTCACCAGGTGCAGGCCCGCGCGAACCGGCCAGCTGCCCTTTTTGATCTCCTGAGGCCGGTCATCGTACCGGTTCGTGGTTCGGATCGCAAAGAGCCTGGGTAACTGCGGTACTGTTTTGGCCACATAGGTTCGCGCCGCCTCGATCAGCCGTTGCTGAGCGGCATTGTCGGGAGCTGGCGTGGACGGTAACTCGCTCGCCGGCGGGTCAAGAAAAGCGGACTGATCGGCAAGCAATTGCAAAGCCAGCGCCGCTTGGGAGCCCGCATCGACGTATGCGCTGAGCCGGTTGAGCGTAGCCTCGGTCAGCCGTTCGGAAAGCTCCAAGCCGCCAATTTGGTGCGCTATGTCCGCGTCGGGTTTGTGCGCGGCATGGGCAGCAGTCAGCGCCTGCTCCAGTTGTGCCACGGTGACGCGCTTCGCCGCCCCCGCATAAGGCACTAAGGATGCCAAAACCACCAGCAGCATCAACCGCCGCAATCGGTACCGTTTCGCACGCCGCTTGTCTTCCGTCTTCATGGAATATTGTGGGTGAACGGAACTTACACCTTCCAGTCACGCGGTTGCAACCCTGGAGCTGGTTTACGCTGCTGTGGCTCCCGATTACAGCGTGCGAAAAAAGCCCGTTTCCGGAGAAAAAGATTACCTCAGGGGCTGAAGCCCCAATGTCGTTTCTAGCGTTTACGGCCCGGCTGAAGCCGGACCCTTACGAAACCTGGCTCGTCAGCGGGTTTTTTCCGCAAGCTGTGAAGTCGTGCCCTTTCAAAACATCGAGTTTTCCCGCGACCTGCGAGTTCGTAGATCGAAGGGGCTAGACCTGAATTCCGAAGGGCTTCAGCTCCTCGTACATCGCTTCAGCGATTATGTATCCGGCCCATGGATTCAAACTCGCGCGACCGAAAGCAGGGCAAGCCGGCCGGGCTCTATACTTGCTGGCGCAAGCGCCCCGCTGGATAGGGGCTCACCTAACCCCATTGGAGACCGTTATGAACGGAGTCACTCCTCTTCGCGTGCAGGTTGCCGATGAAGCACTTCGCATCCTCGAAAACATGCAGCAAACGAAGTACCAGCACAACATCTACATTGATGAGTCCACGGGAACTTATGACGTCGACTGTTCGGGGTTTGTCAGCTATATTCTCGGGCGGGTCGCGGTCAATCACCTTAACCTGATTCCTCTGACAGGTTCCGAGCCGCGCCTGCTGGCCCACGATTACTACAACTTCCTTTCGTCGCTTCCGAATGAGACCACCAATGGCTGGCGCCAGATTCTGTATCTGCGCGATGCACGCCGCGGCGATCTGATCGTCTGGCCTCTGCCAGCGCCCAATATCGACACGGGCCACATTTTTGTCGTCGCCGCTGATCCGGTTCCGTTGGACGCCAATACATTTGCTGTTATGGCTTACGACTCGAGCGATATTTTCCACTACGACGATTCCCGCGGGGATGGACCGGACCAGTCCAAGACGGGCGTCGGCTCGGGTACCTTCCACCTCCAGATCAACTCAGCCGGCACGCCTGTGGCGTTCCAGTTCGATGCAGGCGATCCGGTTGTTTCCGCCCTCATCGCGATTGGACGCATCGAGAACTTTGACTCCTGAACTGACCCAAGGCCTGCCAGGCAGAATGCGACTCGTGAGTCTGGTTTGATTGTGCGCAATATCCTTGCCACTTTCCGGGAGAAAAGGTCAAATTGTGCGGTACCGGGGAGTTGCACAAGCAATGGCAAATGCAGAACATACCCAGATGCAAGGCAGCGCTGGAGCGGCCGTCCATTTCAAGGACGCGCTTGAAGATGCAGAACGGCTGCTCACATATGCAGCCGAAATGGGCGTAAAAGTCGATGACGAAACGCGATCGGCGGTACTTCATGCCAGGGCGGCCTTTCCCAACGAATGGTCAGTCGATACAACTGACAAGCTTCTGCTCGCATTGACCCATCTGGCAGCGGGATTGAAGCCAGTATCCGCGGCGAGTCTTAAAGCCTATCAAGCCGAGACCCGCCCTACGATGCGCACCTATCTGATCGTGGCCATTGCTCTGTCCGCGGTGATCATTCCGGTCTCGATCGCCACGTTTGTCAGCTCGAGCATCTCGGAGGAGATTCGAAGCGATATTGCGAAAGCCAATGCGCTCACGGTCAAGCTGACGGTGGAGCTTGGTCCCCCTCCCAGGCCGGAAATCGGGACAAGTGACGAGCTTGCGGATCTCCAGGAATACGCCGCTACGGTTCGCCTGATTTACGCCCGCGCCAGACGGTTGAACGTGCTGGTTTTCCCGCATGTTCAAGTCCCTCCGTCCCTGGTTCCTCCGGAAGGAAATGCCGCGCAGAAGGCCGAATATCTCAAGAAGAAATTCGAATTGGGAATTCCGCTTGATAATTTGCCCGAGGCAAGGAATGCGATGACCTTGACGTACCAGGATGTCCGATATTTCGCCCAGGCCATTGCGAGTGACATCCTTACCTTTTATGGAGCAATCAACTCCTGCATCCTGCCTATTCTGTATGCGCTGTTAGGAACCTGTGCGTACCTGCTGAGGACGTTTGAAGATCAGATGATCAGCCGGACCTTTCTTCCATCCAGAGCCAATTCGGCGCGCTTTCTGATCGCAGCGATTGGGGGCACTGTGATCGGCCTGTTCAGCGGTTTCTCGACGCAGGCTTCTGCATCGCCACTTGCTGTCGCTTTCCTGGTGGGCTACGCCGTGGAAGTGTTCTTCGCGTTCCTGGAAGGACTGATCAAATCGTTCACCAGAAGCACCCCAACGTCCTCTTCGGTGGGAGCCGGGACGGGGAAGACATAAAGCCGATTTGCCGCGAGTGCAGAGAAAGCAGATCCGGCTACTGGCGCAAATGTCTGCGCAAATCAAGGGAAGCCCGTGTGCACAGATGCCGCAAGAGCGCAAGGGACGAAGCGCTCCGAAGCGCATAGCAATCCCGTTTTGAACCGACTTCCAGCTTCGCTCCTATTCGGGTCGAGCGGTTGTCGAGTCAGCTCTGTTTGCTCTCCTGCTCTCGCTCGTTGTGTGGCGGAATGGAAACAGATTCCGCCGCAACCCTGAGCCGCAGGCTCAGCGCACAAGCTTCCTCCGGCGGAATGCGGAGCAAGCATGAAGCACGGGCACGTCATATGTAAGCTTGTCACCCTGGGAGCGATGTTAGGCCTGATTACCGGAACGAGAGCCTATGCCGGAGGGCCCCGTTGGATTGCTGGATCAAGCTACTTCAACTCCTCTGCGAAGGGTAAGCCCGTCGTATGGGCGAATGGCCAGGTGAGTTATTATCTCGATCTCGGCAGCCTCAGCGCCACGGTGACAAACGCGCAAGCCAGAACCATGATTGCCAGCACCGTCGCCGTGTGGAACGCGGTCACGACCGCTGCGGTCAAGATCGCCTTCGAGGGATTTCTGAGCGAAGACGTGAACGGAACCAATGTCACAGCCGGCCCGAGCGGAATAACCATGCCCGCGGACATTCAACCTACGGCGGTTAGCAAGCCGGTCGCCGTCGTGTTCGATGCCGATGGCTCTGTCATCAATGCATTCTTCGGCGCGGGCGCGAGCTCGGCGGCGAGCTGCCAGCAGAACGGCGTAATGACCATGGTCAACAATCTCAACACTTCCGGCAACATCGCGCACGCCCTGATGCTAATCAACGGCCTGTGCGCGACGAACACGGCGCAGATCGCGGTGCTCCAATACCAGATCCTCCGGGCCTTCGGCCAGGTGCTTGGTCTTGACTGGTCGCAGGCCAACGAGGAGATGTTCCTCGATCATCAGGTCACCAGCAAGGGCCTGGCCGGCTGGCCCATTCTGCATCCCATCGAGCTGTTGTGCAACCAGACCGGCACAGCCTGTATGCCGAACGCGACGACGCTTCGTCTCGACGATATCGCCGCGCTCAACCGGGTGTATCCAGTCACCTCCGCGAACATCGCCTCCTTCACGGGCAAGAAGCTCACCGCGCCCAACACCATCTCCGTTCAGGGCACGATTCAGTTCAGGCGCGGCCAGGGAATGCAGGGGGTGAACGCGGTTTTGCGCCCCATGATCCCGGGAACCGACCTGCCCGATATCCGCTATACCGTGACCGCCGCCAGTGGCGCTTGGTTCCAGGGGAACGTGGGCAATCTCATTACTGGAACCAGCGATGCTCAGGGCAATCCGCTCAATCGCTTTGGCACGAACAATGAAGCGGTGGAGGGCTTCTTCGACCTGAGTGGCGTTCCTCTGCCCGCAGGACAGACTGCGGCGAACTACCAACTCACCTTCGAGGCCATCAACCCGCTTTACATCGCCGGCGATTCTGTCGGCTCCTATACCACGGGGCAGGTCACTCCGTCCGGAACCATGCCCACGGTGTCTCTTCCCGACCTGGCGGCCGGTTCGAGCATCTATCAGGTCGTCGATGTAGGCAATTCCGCGGACGAATCACTGAGCGGCGACGATGGTGTCCAATCGTCACCGGTGAATGTTCCCGCCAGCGGCGAATGGACGGCGCGCATTTCCGGCTACGGCCACACCAGCTGGATGCAATGGATGGTACGAGCCAACCGAGAATTTACAGTCGAGGCCACAGCGCTGGACGAGAGCGGCCAGCCAACCGTAAACAAGGCGCAACTAGTGCTGGGCGTGTGGAACGGCACCGATGCCGAAGGTATTCCGCCGGTAGCAGGAACGTCCCAGCCCTTCAACGGAAGTGTGGCGGGCCTCACCACTTTACCGGCGCTCACCACATCTGACGGCGAGGTGCGCCTGGGCATCGCCGACCTTCGTGGCGACGGCCGCCCGGATTATCTCTATCGAGGCCGCGTCCTCTATGCGGATACGGTTGCGCCACCGCGTCTGTCCGCAACGGGTGGCCCCATCGTCATCGACGGCATTGGATTTCACCAGAATTCTCTGGTCAGCGTCAACGGCGTTGCGGCAACGGTGACCAGTGTTTCGCCAACACAAATCACAGCGGTCGCTCCGGCTTCAGCCGGCGTTACCGGCAACGTTCTGGTTCAGGTGCAGGATCCGCAGACTCTCGGCGTTTCCATCATTGCCGGCGGTCTCAGCTACGACGCGCAGAACGGCGACGAACTCGCCATCGTGACGGCTCCGGCGAATACGATTGCCCTTGGCGTTCCTGTTCCGTTCACGGTCAAGGCAATGAATTGGAACAATCAGTTTCCTGCAGCCGGCGTTACGGTGAACTACGCAGTAACCGGCGGAAGCGCAGCTCTCGGCTGCGGGCAGACTACGTGCAATTTGACCACGGCAGGCGACGGTACAGCCACGATCCTGGTAAGCGCCACCTCGAACTCGCTCGCGCGGGTCACAGCCTCACTCACCAATGGGTCGAATATCGCCACAGAATTTACCGGCGGCACGCCTCCGGCCATCAGCGCCATCACCCCGAACCTCTTTCTGGCGGTTGGCGCAACGGCACAATGGAATCCGCAGGGACTTGTCCTGAACAATGGAATACCCGCGTCCGGCGCAATTGTTACCTGGACTCCCTCCGCAAGCAGCGTGAGCGTGCCTACTACGGACAGTCTCAGCGGCAGCGATGGTATTGTCACGCAGCAGATCGCCGCCGGTCCGTTGAGCGCCGGAGACGTAATTCCTGTGAACGCCTGCCTGGTGAACGCGACAAACTGCGCCCAGTTCACCGTTGTTGCCGTGCAAACCCAGACGGCACAGCTCATCGCAGAGAGCGGAACCAGTCAATCGATCGCAGCCACCGGCGGTTTCGCGCCGGTTACGCTCGAAGTCACTGACGCTTTCGGCCATCCCATGGCCGGCGCTGTCGTTACCTTCTATGAGACTCTGGACGAATGGACGCCGCCTTGCCGCGCGCATGGCGTGTGTCCGCCCGCGCCGTTGCTGGAACAACAAACCGTACAGGCGACCTCGGCTACGGACGGCACGGTAAGCCTGACCCCGCTCTCCGTCGCGGGCCAGCCTTCAAGGCTGTTCGTCACAGCCGTCACCGGTGAATCGGCAACGCTCAACTTCGAACTCGATAAACATCCTTAGCACGCACGTTCGCCCGCGGAGAATGATAGGGAGGAACGTTTCGACCGATTTGACTTGAATATTCGCCAGAAAGACAGCCGTACGCGCAACTGTGGACTACATTTGCGTGTCAGAGCCTAGAAGATGATGCGACAACGGCCTCACACTCCGTCTGAAGATGTTGGACAGGACGTCGGTGAATTGGCAATGATGACCGCCAGGCGTATCCTCGAAGCGACGTGCTCGAAAGGCTAGGCTCTAAAAATGAATTCCGAATACACACGCTCTATCTCGCTTACTTCCAATGCGCGGTCACAACTTCGTGTTGCCGCACGAGTTCTTCGTGGCAATGGCAATGGGCGGGGTATGGCCCGATCTTTTCTGACGCTTGGCCGTCAGATGCTTGCCTGCTCCCTTGCCTACCTAATGATCCCGCTCGGGGTGGGAGACATGTTTGCCCAGAGCGCGCCACCCCCGCCACCTGATCAGTCGCAGGGAGGAGGGCCTCCGCAGAATTACAACGCGCTCAGCCCGGATCAGCTTAACCAACTGGTAGCGCCGATTGCGCTTTACCCTGACTCGCTGGTCGCTCAGGTTCTGGCCGCATCGACATTCCCTACGCAGGTCGTCGAGGCCGACAGGTTTGTGCAGGCGCATCCAGGTGTTCCTCCCGATCAGATGGGGCAGATGGTCGATGGCATGCAGTGGGACCCGAGCGTGAAGGCATTGATCGCCTTTCCCTCGGTGCTTGCGAACCTGGACAAGAATCTGGATTGGACCAGCCAGCTCGGCAATGCGTATTTCAATCAGCCGACCGATGTGATGTCCGCGGTGCAGGTGATGCGGCAGCGAGCCTATGACGCCGGAAACCTGAAGACAAACCAGCAACTCGCGGTCACTTATCAACCGAACAATATCGTGATTGCACCGGCGAATCCCACTGTTGTTTACGTGCCATATTACAACCCGACGATCGTTTATGGCGCTCCCGTTGCCTATTGGGGCGGCTACTATCCGCCACCACCTCCTCCTGGATACGCTCTAGGCGTGGGCCTGGCGATTGGATTCGGTGTAGGCATCGCAGTTGCCTCCTGGAATCATTGGGGCTGGGGCTGGAATAGCTGGGGGTGCGGATGGGGCGGCCGCGGCGGGGTGGTCTATAACCGAAACGTCTACGTTTCTCGAAGCACAACGGTCATCAATCACGGATATTACGGCGGATACGATCGCAACGTAGCGGCACGCAACTATAACCGAACCGTAGCGACGCATTCGGTCGATTACCGGAACACCACGGTCAACAATGTTAACCGGACGAGCGTAAATAACGTGAACCGGACAAACGTGAACAATGTAAATAACGTCAACCGGAACAACGTAAACAACGTAAACCGGAATAACGTAAACAACGTGAATAATACAAACCGGAACAATGTGAATAACGCAAACCGGGGCACGACCAACAACAACTACAATCGAGCCGGGACAAACACTAACAATAACAAGCCGGCAACTACCAACAATAACTATAATCGTCCAGCGAACACAGCTAACAATAGCCGGCCGACCAATACGGCTAACAATAGCCGGACGGCAACTCCCAACAACACCTATAGACCCCCGGCGAACACGAACAACCGGCCGGCGGGGGGTAACACAGGGGGGAGCCGACCCGCGCCGCAATCGCATTCACAAAGCAAACCGGCGGCGCAGAGCCATGCTCAGTCTCGCCCGAACGGCGGCGGTAAGCCTAAGTAGACTCCTGGTTCTTCCCCCAGGTCGACGAGGGATGGAGCACAATGCTCCATCCCTCATGTTCTTTTACAGCGTCGTGGGCGCGTCGTTTTGATGGTGTGACGCATCTTCTCTGGTAGCCAGGGAGATAGCGATGACCACGACCACAGGCAGAGTTGAGACCCCGGCGATTGCCGAAGGGCGTCGCCCGCACGTGGTCATTCTGGGGGGCGGCTTTGCGGGCACACATGCGGCTGTGGCTCTGGCCCGTCAACCGGTCGATGTCACGATTATTGATCGGCGCAATCACTTCACCTTCCAGCCATTGCTGTATCAGGTGGCGCTTGCGGTTCTGTCGCCGGCCAACATTGCCTCACCCATTCGAGCGATGATGCGCGGCAAGGACAATATCGATGTCCTGATGGACGAAGCGATAGCTATCGATCTTGCTGAACGGCGGGTGCAGCTCAAAAGCGGCGCCGAGATGGGTTATGACTATCTGATGGTCGCGACCGGGGCGACGCACTCGTATTTCGGCAACGACAAATGGGCCGATCTGGCTCCCGGCTTAAAGACGCTTGAGGATGCCATCGAAATTCGACGGCGGGTGCTGCTTGCCTTTGAGTTGGCGGAGCGGGAGATGCTGGAGACGGGGGTGCACCCCCCACTGAACTTCGTGGTCATTGGCGGGGGGCCTACCGGTGTGGAACTGGCGGGGGCCATCTCAGACATCGCCAAGCTCTATATGCGGAGAGACTTCCGGCATATCGATCCGACCATGGCCCGGGTTCTGCTGGTCGAGGGCGGTCCCCGCATCCTGGCTGCGTATCCGGAGGATCTCTCGACCAAAGCGGTGGAGCAGCTGACTCATCTAGGAGTGGAAGTGCATACCGGAACGCAGGTTACGGATGTGCGGCCGGGATACGTCGTTGCCGGTGGTCGGCGGATCGATGCGGTGGTGACGTTGTGGGCGGCGGGCGTGCAGGCTTCGCCGCTGGGGAAACTACTGGGAATCAGCTGCGACAAGCGCGGATGCGTGCTGGTGAACGAGACGCTCAATCCTCCGGGACATCCGGAGATCTTTGTGTGCGGAGACCTGGCGCACTTCGAGCAGGATGGGAAGCAGGTTCCGGGTGTCGCGCAACCGGCGATGCAGATGGGCGACCACGTGGCGAAGATGATCGGGCAGGATCTGAAGGGCAAGCCACGGAGTGCTTTCCGCTATTTCGACAAGGGAGACATGGCGACCATCGGACGGAAGGCCGCGGTGGCAAAAATCGAGTGGCCGTTCAAGGGGCACTGGAGCGGCTTCCCGGCGTGGGTGACGTGGCTCACCGTCCACATCTTTTTCCTCATCGGATTCCGCAACCGGCTGGCTGTACTTTTTGACTGGGTGTGGAACTACTTCACATTCACCCACGGCGCCCGGCTGATCACGGGGCGGGCCGACCTGGTGGGTTGGAACCAGCAAGAGGGGATTGCCAAAGACTCGGTGACCACGCCGATGGATTCTCCGTCGGCAGGAGTTCGCCGCTAGAGGCCGGGGGACCCCTCCCCTCTTGTTATTGGCGGTTTCGAGAGTCATTGATTCTAAGGGGCTTTTCCAACATGATCAGCGATGGGCCTGGGTAATTCATAGAAAACAAACGGCCTTCAAACATCTCATAGAAGACAATAGAGTTACATCTTGTCATTCAAAATAAAAGGTTTACTAGCCCGTCATTGAACTCAGTGATGTTATCGACACGAAAGGGAAAAGCCCGGCTGCGGATGGCGACCGGGCCTTTCGTCTATTCGTCTAGTTCAATTATAGAGAGTTGACGGAAATTGTCGGCCAAGAATTTTCAGGGCCGGATAAACAATAGGGCTGAAATTGCGCGGTGATAAGGGTGCGCGGTAAAGCCGCGCGCCGGACAGGCCCAACCCCGTTCCTCGAAAAGCACGAGGAACGGGATTGGGAAAATTGAGTCGTTTCGCCTCGGCTACACTCCAGCCTGCGGCAGCGAGGTGCGGTCCTTCGGACCGGAGTTGATTTGAAAATCCAATTTGTCTTTATGGGGTGGCTCAATGAAATTACAGACCATTCTTCTTGCTGGCACTTTTGCTGCGTCTGCTTTCGGACAGAGCGTTCCGCCGTCTTCGCCTCAATCCAATGTGTCGCTACCGAACTCGGATGTGCAGGTTGAGGGCGCCGCGCTGAACGCGAGACAGTTTCCCGGCGGCGATATCGGAGCGCAGGTAGATGCTGCCGCGGCGACGTGTGCAAGGGACAGCGTTTGTCATATTGTGATTCCGTCGAGTGGGCCAGTAACGTTGACCACTCCCATTGTGATGGTGGATGGGGAGGAGGTGGAGTGTTCGCGATCCGGATATATCACTGACGGCCAGCATGAACCAGCGAGTCAGTTGGAGTACGGCGGAAACGGGATCGCAATAACGATGAGTGGACGCGGCGATACGCTGCGCGGGTGCGGCCTGCGGCTGGGGTCGTTGGCAGGTGTAGGCGTATTGATGGGTGGCCACAGCAACTATGCCAGCCAGATCACGGTGAGCGGCGGTGGGACGGGAACGACGCTGGTGCGCGTTTCGGGGCTTGCGTCTGGGCGGGATACGGAAGATGCGCACCTCGAAGATTCGCGGCTGGTGAATTTCGTTGGAACAGGGGTGCAGATCGATCATGCGAATGACACTTTCCTGACACACGTCACGGCGTATGGGGTTGCGCATAACAGCACGGGCAGGTCGCTGGTCATCGACTCCGGGGCAAGCGGGACGATCCTCAACGACTTTGTGGGCGGCAACAGTGGCCTGCATGGCCTGGTGGTGCAAAGGACGCTTCCGGGCGGCGCGCCGACGTGGATCTTCGCCAACGATTTTCAGGCCGACTGCTCGACGGGATCGGGCTGGCTCTTCGATGTGACGCTTGGGTCAGCGATGGTCGGGGCGACGTTTCTGAATTCGTGGTCAAGCGGCGCGGGAGGTTGCGGGACGGTGACTCCGGGGGTGGCGGGGATTGAGATTGCGGGCGGGGTGAACATCCATATCGGCGGCGGAACGAGAATTCGATCGAATTCCGGCGATGGAATGCTGGTTGACGGAAAGGGTGTGAACAACCTGCAGATTGAGGGAAACCTGATCACCGGCAACGGGTTCTGCAAGCAGTGCGGCGCGGCCGTGTACAGCGGGATTCACATCTCCGCACCGACACACACGGTGCAGATCGTGGGCAACACCATCGGCAATACCTTCAACGACAACGAGAACCAGCTTTATGGCGTGGATGTTGAAGCGGGAGTGGCGGGGCTGATTGTCGCGAATAATCTTTGCGATGACAACCGCGGCGGGTGCCTGAATCCGACATTTGCACATGTGGAGTCGAAGCTGCATTTTGCGGAATCTGGAAATGTAACCACCACTGATAAATAATCTCGAGATGAGCCCTAGTCTTCGCCGATGTCCTCGTACCAGACTTCGGGGTTGACGCGGATGTAATCAGTCATGAGCTGGATACATTCAGCCGAAGCTAGGTCGTGAACCTCAATGGCGTTGTCTCGAAGCCAGTGGATGCCCCCCGCGAAGGTCTGGCTTTCGCCGATGATGACGGTGCGGAAGCCAAACTGGCGGATGAGTCCGGTGCAGTACCAGCAGGGGGCGAGGGTGGTGACCATGATGAGGTCGCGGTAAGAGCGCTGGCGGCCGGCGTTGCGAAAGGCGTCGGTCTCTCCGTGAGCCGAGGGGTCGTTGTGCTGGATCCGTCGGTTGTGTCCTGAGCCGAGGAGGGTTCCGTCGCGGGTGAAGATGGCGGCTCCGATGGGGATGCCTCCCTCGGCGAGGCCAAGGCGGGCTTCAGAGATGGCGACGGCGAGCATGGCGTGAGGGGCGAGCATAGAGACAGGGTATAGGGTTCAGGGGATCGATGTGGCGTAGTTGTTTGCGGTTCAATGGGTGGTGATCGCAAGGCCATTCGCGTCCGGAATGCCGGGGATGGCAGTCGTAGCGAAAGTGTTGAGATCGAGTAAAACGACCCCGCCATCGCGACCTTTTGAGGCTGGGCCGGAGAAACCTGCGGGAATACGGACATTTGAGATCCAGGCGTGTTTTCCGCCAGGTTCGACCGCAAGCATCAGTGGGCTACCGGTTTCGATGCGACGCGTGACGGTACCGGATACTGGATCGACTACCAGAACGACTCCGTCGAGAACGGCGGGGGCAAGAAACCGATGCCCGTCCGGCGTTGCGGTGGTGTAGAAGATCTGACCGACGCCAAGCTTGGTCATGTGCTGGACCAAGGAAAGCAGAGCAGGCTCGAGAACCACGATCTCATCTTTTCCAGACACAATCAGGTAACGCCGGTCGGCAGTCCAGGCGAGGCCGCGCGGGGATTCTATGTCGGCACAGACGGCAATTTTGCCCGAGTCTGGATTGATGCGGCAGACCTCTCCAGTCAGGGTGAAAGCAAAGAGAGCAGAGCCATCGTCGTTGAAGAGAAAATTATGGACGCCCGGCGGCAGAGGGAAGGTGCGGAGCACGGTTCCGGAGTCTGCGTCGAAGACGACCATGCCGGCGTTGCCTTCTTCTGCGTTCGTGAACAGCTCTTTGTACTTTGGAGGACGCAACTTGAGACCGTGCGGAGCAGTGAAGCCATCAGGAAGCTTGAACCTGGTTCGCTCGGTAAGGTGCTGAAGGTCGAGCACGGATATCGTTGTTCCCGGCGTTCCTACCTTGTGATTGGCTTCGAGCAGGCCGAAGTTCGAGACGTAAGCGGTGTGGCCGTTGGGTGTCAGTTCGATTTCATGCGGCCGATCGCCCACAGCAATCGCGGTTGGGTGCGATGGATCGCGGGCCGGGAAGACGACTACTCTTCCGGGGCCCTCCTGAACGACGGCTACGGTTTGCGCACCTAATCCAAACGACAACAGCCATGGGATCAAAAGACACAGTGTCCGCATGGCGGCGTTATATCACGACAGAAGCTTGTGCCCGATGGCAAAAAGCTTGACTTGGGGTGTGTGGGCAAGCAGACTGGAGCTTCCACCGATAACTCACGAATTCACTCATGGGAGACCCTGGATTTTGCCACCAGAGACCGTGCCCGTATTTGTAGATCAAGCCGCAGAGGCGGCGGGGCGGCTTGAGCAGAGCTATGGGCTGCGCCGGAATGTGCTGGGTCCGTGGGAGACGCTGGCGCAGTCGGTTTCAGCGATTGCGCCTACAGCCACTCCAGCCATGACGATTCCGCTGGTGTTTGCGCTGGCGGGCAATGGCACGTGGCTGGTGTACATCTTCGCCACGCTGGCGGTGACGCTGGTAGGGCTGGTGATCGGGTGCTTCGGACGCAGGTCGGCCTCGCCGGGATCGCTGTTCATGTACACGACGCACTCGCTGCCGGGATGGGCGGCGAGCCTGGCGGGATGGGCTCTGCTGCTGGCCTATGTGGCGACAGCGTCTTCAGTGGCGGCTGGGTTCTTCAACTACGCGAATGTGCTGCTGCATGCAAGTCTGGGGCTTGGCATGTCTCCGTCGCTGCTGATTGCGCTGGCAGTGGTGGGGTCGGGGGCGATGGCCTATCGGGATATCAAGGTCTCAGCGGAGGCGATGCTGTGGATGGAAGCGGCGTCGGTGACGTGCATCGTGGCGATCGTGGCACTGACGCTGTGGCAGCACGGGCTGCATCTGGACTGGGAGCAGTTTCGGCTGAAAGGCGTGACGGGATCGGGAGTGCGACTGGGGCTGGTGCTGGCGCTGTTCAGCTTTGTCGGGTTCGAGTCAGCGACGACGCTGGGTGAAGAGGCGCGGGAGCCGTTGAAGACGATTCCCAGAGCCGTGTTGCAGTGTGCGCTCGGCTGCGGCGCCTTCTTCACCGTGTGCGCGTATACGCAGGTGCTGAGCTTTCGTGGAGCAGCGGAAAGGCTGGATCAGGCGGCGGCTCCGCTGCATACGATGGCAACGCGGGCGGGCGCGAGCCTGCTGGGCACGGTGATCGATATCGGCGCGATGATCAGCATGTTCGCGTGCACGCTGGCATGCATTACGGCTGGCGCCCGGGTGCTGATGCTGATGTCACATCGCGGGCTGGCGCACCGCAAGATGAGCGAGACGCATGCGAAGAACGAGACGCCGCATTATGCCGTGGTGGTGACGGCGATTGCCTGCCTACTTCCGGCGGTGGTGCTGGCCGCGAAAGGCGTGAGCAGTTCGGATATATACGGCTGGATGGGAGCGCTGGCAACCTATGGGTTTATCACCGTGTACGCGCTGGTGTGCATCGCGCTGCCGCTTCATCTGCGACGCGTGGAGACGCTGTCTGTTGGCGTGATGGCTCTGTCAGCGGCAGGGTTCGTGGCGATGCTTTTGGCGCTGGCGGGGAGTGTGTATCCCGTGCCAACAGGGCCGTATGCATGGCTGCCGTATATCTATCTCGTTTACCTGATCGCCGGGGTGGCGTGGTACGCGGTGGGGCGGAAGGCGGTTGAGACACGCTGAAGCCCACATCCGAAACTCCGGATGTGGGCGCCAGATCTTGGATTTATATGCGGTTTAGTGCGCCTGCTGCCGTTCCAGGTCGCGCATCTGGAAAGCGTAGTCAATGAGCAGGCCAGCGCCGACGGCCAAGGGGATCAGCCCGGCGGCGGCGACGACGAGGACGTCGTGTTCCTGAACGATCCATGTGAGTAAGAGACCGAAGACAGAGACGCCGAGGCCGGTAGCGACGCAGACGATGCCTCCCGTGCGCATGGCGCGGGCACGGCGGTGCTGATCAACGATGGGGATAGGCTCGGGGATGGGCTCGGGGATGGGTATGCCCTTGGCGATGGCGGCGAGGCGTTCTTCGCTCTGCAGACGGCGGGTGAAGTAGCCGGCGATGGTGGTGGCGATGACGATGCCGAGAACCATCGCAAAGATTGCCACGGGAACGATGAAGGGACTGGATGCCCAGTGGTCCATGTAAGTCCTCCTGAATTACGGCAGCCTTAGACCGGGGCGGCCAGGAAAAGTTTCAGGCGACAGAGTGAAACTTTTGGAGGAAACTACGGTCTGAGTCAACTTGCATGGGGAAGCGCAATTCGAAGATGTGATTCGTGAGCATCAGGGATTTGTCTTTCGCACGCTGGTGCGGTTGACGGGCAGCCGCGAGCATGTGGAGGACCTGGCGCAGGAGGTATTTCTGCGCCTGTATCGCGGCATGGAGAGCTTTCGCGGCGATGCCAAGATGACGACGTATCTCTACCGCATCACACTGAATGTCGCACAGGACGAATGGAAGCGGCGCAAAAAAGAGCAGAGCTACACGTCGTTCGACGATCCCGATGCAGGCTGGGAGGATCGGTTGGCAGGCGCGGGAGGCGATGCGGAGCAGATGCTGAGCAGCAAGCAGCGAATGGCGGGCTTGGAGCGCGCACTGGGCGAGTTGAGCGAGGCGGAACGGCAGGTGATTGTGATGTTTCACCAGGAAGAATTGACGTACGAGAAGATTGCAGAGGTGCTGAGCCTGCCGCTGAACACGGTGAGGACGCATCTGCACAGAGGACGGAAGAAGCTCAAGGAGCGGCTTCGGGAAGGACGGACGGCATGCGCGATGACGGCGTGAATTGCGAGGAGTTGCAGCGGGCGCTGCGCGGTGATCAGGTGCTTCGCGGGGGGCGCAAGCTGACGAAGGATGAGTCGGCACACGTCGACGAGTGCGATGCTTGCACGGAGATGTTGCTGACACTGGCTCTCGATGCGAAGCCTGAGGTGTCGATTCCGGCGGATTTTGCGGCGCGGGTTGCGGCGATGACTCCGGGGCGGCAGGAAAAGCACGAAATGACACGAACGCCGCGGCCGTGGGGCGTTATTTCTGGGATGGCGGTAGTTCTGGTGGTGCTGGTGGTGTGCTTCGCGGGCTCGCCGCCGGCGAATTCCTGGGTGGGTCTCGTCTTTGTGATGCTGGTGGCGACGGAGATCGCCGGACTCGCGCTGTGGCTGGGGCCTAAGTGGCGGGGAAGGTAAGGCAACCTACGCTGCAACCTCCGCGTTTCGGGCGGACTTGCGTTTCGGTCTGAGCAGCATACCGGCTGCGACACCCAAGGTGAAGTTCTGCGTCAGAATCTCAATCACGTGGATGAAACGCTGCGTGCCGCCCATTAGTGCATTCGGCACGATCAGCGGAGCAAGACCTCCGGCGATCCAAAGCAGAAGTCCCGCGCAAATTGCAGTCTGCCATCTGGGCAGTCGCAACGTGTAAATGGCGGGGACGACCGCGAGGGTGATCAGTAGTCCGCGTGCAATCTGGATGACCCAGAACCATAGGCCTAATGCTTCAGCCGCCGACTGCCCGCCCGGGTAGTATTTCTTCGTGAAGAACTGGTAGGTAATTCCGCCGAAAACGAGATAGCAGGCGACATAAACGAAGGCGCAGAGCGCGATGAGGCCGACCGCCTTGATTAGCGGTGGACGAAGAATTGGGATGGCGGATTGGTGCGTCAGCCTCAACAGCTTCCAGAGGACAACTAATGCGATCGCGGCAATCAGATGGCCGATGGTGTCGAATGTGACGTTGCTCACCCAATGCTCCTGGACGAGTGGTGACTTTATGAAGAGCAGAGCTTCCGACCAGATGGTGAGCACAGAGACAAGGAAGAACACCGGGAATATGACGCCGAATTGTCCGAGCGCTGTCTTCGGTCCGAAGAGTGCAACGGGCACGAATGCCGCGGTCACCAGAACTCCCGAAAGCCACCACCAGAATGGGTGGCCTGCTCCCATTGCGGGCGACATGAATGCCACTCCGCCCAAAAGGCAGTAGAGAATAATCCGGAGGATCATGATCGGCCTCTTTCGAAGTTCTTGTCGTAGTTCTTGATCGCATTCCGCGCCCAGTTCAGCAGGCACTCGTAACCGTTGATTCCGCTCTCGAGTGCGAGGCGGCCGGAGAGCGGCATGTTTTTCCCGTGCTCTTGGAGATAGGAGCGGAGCTCCGGTATGTAGGCCGTAAGCTCGGCTTTCAGTGCGGTGAGAAAGCGCAGAGATTCCACGGCGCCCAGCGATTGGTCCATAAAACTGAATCTCAGCATCAGCTCACCTGTGCCCCGGACGATGTCATCGCGGACGATGGGCTGTTTCTGCCACTGCTTCAGTTCTGTGGATCCGGCCTGGGTGAGATGGAAGAGGCGACGGCGGCGAAGGCCGGAGCGCTCCTGGACACGGCTTCGGACGAGTTCCTGCTGTTCCAGCCGGCGAAGCGCGGGATAGATCGATCCTGGACTGTCGCTGAAAGACGTCATCGGGCTAGCCGAAAAAATCTTGCGTAAGTCATAACCAGAGCGGTCCTGCTGCTGGAGAAGTCCGAG